>Ga0209698_10000175_pt1 | contig 68218 bp, 57 predicted proteins | sample LitLauG_LLR_2012_FD_187203 | JGI IMG/M metagenome (GOLD analysis project Ga0209698, IMG submission 187203) | Freshwater sediment microbial communities from Pennsylvania, USA - Little Laurel Run_MetaG_LLR_2012 (SPAdes) (version 2) | ecosystem: Environmental > Aquatic > Freshwater > Creek >... | reverse complement strand
GCGTGAACCTCTACATCGCGGGGCCGCGCGCGCAGGCACAGGTCGAGCTGCGCTGGCGCGGCGAGACGCACATGGGAAGCGCGTCGGGCTGGAGCTCGCGCGATGCGGCGTTTCGTCTCGTCGCGGTCGCGACGCTCGCGGCGGTCCAGGAGATCGTCCAGGACGATGTCGGCATCGGACTCGAGAATCTCGAGTTCGTTCGCCTTGGCCGCCAGGAGATCGTGGTGGTGGGCCTCACCCTGCTGTCACACCGCCAGGAAAAACTGCTGGTGGGTGGCTGCCCGGTGGAGCAGGATGCGCAGCAAGCGGTTGCGCTGGCGACGCTGGCCGGACTCAATCGCGTCATCGGGGGCTTGCGTACCCGTGAGGCAACGGAGTACGTTCTCAAACCGTCATCGGCCCGGGAGGTGAGCGGAGCGAAGAGGGACTGAAGTCAGCGAAGCGGACCCGTCTGTGGGTGAATTTCGCCCACGGAACTCTCCAACATAAAGGAGGTGGGGTTCGTGCTAGGACTTCTCATCGCTTTGGTGATCGTTGCAGGTCGCGCTGGTTGGTAACCTAACGATCCACTGTTGAGGCGATTCGTCGCCTCGACCTCCCGCCCGGTGACGAAAATCTCGAGAACCCCGGAGACTGGTTCCATCCCGCCTCCCGCGACGAAGCCTACGTGAACCCTGCAAGGGACGCGCGACACCCCCGGATGTTCGGGGTCTTCTACGCCCTCGTTCTCACCGTCGCCCTCGCCCTCGCCGCCACGAATGTTTCGAGCCCCGGTCCGTTCCAGCCGATCTTCATGGGGGTGGTGCTCGCCTCTCTGATGCTGGCCGAGGCGCGCCCGGTCGCGCTGCCCAGCGGGGGCATCGCGACGGCGAGTACGGTGGTCGCGCTGCCGGCGCTGCTCGTGCTCGGGCCGTTCTGGCTCTCGACGCTCGACGTCGCGAGCCTCGTGCTGATGCAGGGGATCGTGCTGCGCCGCTCGCCCGTCAAGGTGGTGTTCAACGCGGCCGCCTATACGGTGACGAACTTTTTCGCCTGGCAGGTGTGGCGCACCACCGGGACCACGCTGCCGCCGGGGCTCGAGTTCCGCCTGCTCTCGCTGGTCGCGGCCGGGCTCGCGATGTTCGCGCTCAACGCGCTGCTCGTCTCCGCCGTGATCGCGCTCACCGAGGGGCCGACGCTCGCGCGGGTGTGGGAGCGCAACTTCCAGCACAGCCTGCCGCATCACCTGTCGTTCGTCGCGCTCGGCGTGCTGGTCGCGATCACCTACGAGGCGTTCGGTCCGTGGGCGCTGCTCTTGTGCGTCGCGCCGTTCCTCGTCGCGCGGCACTCGTTCGGCCTCTACATGGAGATCCGCTCGGACTTGAAGGAGTTCGTGCGCGCCCTCTCCGAGGTCCTGGAAGAGGTCGATCCCTACACGCGGCACCACTCGATGCGGGTGGCGCACTACGCGGTGAAGCTCGCGCGCGGGCTGGGCGTGCCGGAGCGCGAGATCGAGGAGATCGAATACGCCGCGCTGGTTCACGATCTCGGCAAGATCGGACCGCAGCATCAGCACATTCTTCAGAAGCCCGGCACGCTGTCGCAGGAGGAACAACGCACGCTGCGCTCGCACCCGGCGGCGGGCGCCGAGATCGTCGCGAAGGTGCGGGCGCTGCGCCGCGCCTCGGAGATCGTGCGCAGCCATCACGAGCGGCCCGATGGCCAGGGCTATCCGTTTGGGTTGCGCGCCGAGGACGTTCCGATCGGCGCGCGCATCCTCAACGTCTCGGACGCGTTCGACGCCATGACGTCGGACCGCCCCTACCGGCGCGCGCTCACGCCGCAGGCGGCGCTCGACGAGCTGTCGAACGGCGCCGGAACACAGTTCGACGCCGCCGTCGTGGCGTGCCTCGTCCGCATGTTCCGGGCCGGGGAATTTCCCCTGCTGCCGAGCCCGAGCAGCGAGGATCTACTTCAGCTCAAGCTCACCCCGCGACGGATTCGAGCCTGATGCGCTATCGCGACGCCGGTGTCGACGTCTCGCGATCCGACGCGATCAAGGAGCGGATCGCGCGCGCCGTGCGCTCGACCTGGAGCCCGGAGGTGCTGCCGCTCGCGGCCGGCTTCGCGGGGGTCATGCGCTGGCCCGCGCCGCCGCCCGGGGCGTCACTCATGGCGGCCACGCTGGATGGCGTCGGGACCAAGCTGCACCTCGCCCTGGCCGCGGGCCGCGTCGCGGACGCCGCGGCGGATGTCGTTTACCACGGCGCGAACGATCTGCTCGTGCACGGCGCGCGGCCGCTCGCGCTCCTCGACTACATCGCGCAATCGAAGCTCGATGCCGAGGTGGTGCTGGCGGTGGTGGAGGGCCTCGCGCGCGCGTGCCGCGAGGTGGGCGCCGTGCTGCTCGGCGGCGAGACCGCCGAGATGCCCGATACGTATCTGCCCGGCGTGGTGGACGTGGCGGGTTGCATGATCGGGGCGCTCGCAGAAGGCACGCTCCTCGATGGCCGCGCCGTGCGCGTCGGCGACGTTGTGCTCGGGCTCGCCTCGGCCGGACTTCACACCAACGGCTTCTCGCTCGCGCGCCGCGTGCTCGCGCACTCGGGGCTGGCCCCGGGCGATGCCCTGCCGGGCGGCGCGGGCGAGTCCATCGAGAGCGCGTTGCTCGCGCCGCATCGCTGGTACGGCGCGAGCATCCTGCCCTTGGTTGATGAGGGGGCGTTCAGCGCGCTCGCGCATGTGACCGGCGGCGGCATCGCCGGCAATCTGGCGCGCGTGCTGCCAGAGGGCTGCCGCGCCCGCCTCGACCCAAGAGCCTGGCCGCGGCCCGCGCTCATGCGCTGGCTGATCGAGGCGGGCGAGGTGCCGGCAGACGACGCGCAATCAGCGCTCAATCTCGGACTCGGCCTCGTCGCCGTGGCGCGCCCCGCATCCGAGCGCGCGCTCGTGAAGGCGCTGACGTCGCGGGGCGAGCGCGTGTGGCGCATCGGCGAGATCGTCGCCGGCGAGCGCGGCGTGGAGTGGACGGATGTGAACTGAAGCCCCCGCGGGCGAGCGACATGGGTGGAGGAGGAGGGGAGGATGGATCGCCGCGTGATGGAACGGGGGAAGGTGCCGGCCATGGAGTTGCTGGGCGAGTCGGCGCCGTGGCGAAGGATCTGTGACGCGCTGCCCGCGATCGCCGGCAGCGAGCTGCCGGTGCTGATCCTGGGCGAAACCGGCACCGGCAAGGAAATGGTGGCGCGCGCGGTGCACACCATGAGTCCGCGGCGCGAGGCCAGCTTCATCGCGCACAATTGTGGCGCCACGCCCGACAGCCTGATCGAGAGCGAGCTGTTCGGGCACACTCGGGGCGCCTTCACGGGCGCGATCGCCGATCGCGAGGGGCTGTTCGAGGCGGCGCACGATGGAACGCTGTTCCTCGATGAAATCGGCGACGCGAGCCCCCTGCTCCAGATGAAGCTGCTGCGCGTGCTACAGGAGGGCGAGGCGCGGCGCGTCGGCGATCTGCGCGCGCGCCGGCTGGACGTGCGTGTGGTGACCGCGACGCATCGACGGCTCGAGCAGCGCGCGCGCGGCGGCGCGTTTCGGTCCGATCTCCTGTTTCGCCTGAACGCGGTGTGCGTCGAGCTGCCGCCCTTGCGCGAGCGAGGGGGCGACGTGCTGCTGCTCGCGCGCCACTTCCTCGCCCGCGCGGCCGCGCGGCGCTCGGAGTCGCCCCCGGAGCCCACGCCCGAGCTCGCGGAGCGCCTGCGGCGCCACCCGTGGCCGGGCAACGTGCGCGAGCTCGCGAACGGCTGCGCGTACGCGGTGCTGGTGGCGGGCGCGCGCGACCACGTGAGCGCCGAGCACTGGCCGGCCGGCGCGCTCGACGAGGGAGCCGCGGGTGCGCGGCTCGAGCACGGGCTGCACGCCGAGACGCGCGCGCTCGAGGAGCGGCGATTGCGCGAAGCCTTGACGCGCTCGCGCTGGAACAAGTCGCAGGCGGCGCGCTCGCTCGGTCTCTCGCGCCAGGGATTGCTCAAGAAGCTCCGACGTCTGGCGCTCGATGCGCCGTCGCCTGCGGCGGAAGAGGCCGTCGCGCTTGACGCTCCGGGGGACGCTCCCTAGACTGCGCCGACCTTTGCGGAGGATCCACGGTGGCCAAGAAAAATCTGCGCTTCGGGCTGGTCGGCGTCGGCGCTGCGGCTCAGGTCAACCACATTCCGGCGATCCAGCGGCTCGAGGGCGTCGAGATCGTGGCGCTGTGCGACCGCGATCCCGAGAAGGCGGCGCGGGTCGCGCAGAAATTCGCGGTGCCGCAGGTCATGAGCCGCTTCGATACCATGCTGGACGACGAGGAGATCGACGCCGTCGATCTCTGCACGCCCAACTACCTCCACGCGCCGATGGCGATCGCGGCCCTCGAGGCCGGCAAGCACGTGATCTGCGAGCGCCCGCTCGCGCGCAGCGCGGAGGAGGCGGGCGCGATGGTGAAGGCCGCGAAGAAGGCGGACCGGCTCCTGATGTGCGCGCTCCAGCACCGCTTCCGCGCCGACGCGCAGCTGCTGCGCAAGTTCGTCGAGAAGGGCGAGCTCGGCGATCTGTTCTTCGCCAAGGCCGGCTGGCTGCGCCAGCGGACCGAGTGGGACTCGGACGAATGGCGCCGGCAGAAGCGTGAATCGGGCGGCGGCGTGGTGCTCGATCTCGGCTTCCAGATGCTGGATCTCTCCCTGTGGATGATGGGAAGTCCGGCGGTCGAGTCGGTGACCGCGAGCGTCCACCGCCTGCGCAAGGGAGAGGTCGAGGACAGCGCCTCCGCGTTCTTCCGCTTGAAGAACGGCGCGACGTTGACGCTCGAGCTCACCTGGGGCCTTCTGATGGAGAAGGACTTCGCGTACGTCAACCTGTTCGGCTCGGGCGGCGCGGCGCTCCTCAATCCGTTGCGCATCCACAAGGGCATGCACGGCGCGCTCGTCAACGTCACGCCCAGCCCCGACACGGCGCGCAATCAGTACAAGTACTCGATCGAGGCGCAGCTCAGCCACTTCGCCGACGTGCTGCGCAAGGGCGCGAAGCCGATGGGGACGGCCGAGGAGATCCTGCCGGTCATGGAGCTGATGGACGCCGTCTACCGCTCGGCCGAGCAGGGGAAAGAGGTCCGGCTCGCGTAAGACGCCGGAGATCCCGCTCGCGCTCGTCTCCGGAGCGCTGCTGGGCGCCGCGTTCCTCGATGCGGCCCTCGGTTGGCTCGCCTGGATCGCGTATGTCCCGCTTCTCGTCGCGCTCGATCACGCGACGCGCGCGGGCAGGGGTGCGCGCCGCCGATTCGCGATCGGCTGGGTGTTCGGTGCGGTGTTCTTCGGCATGGGCACGCACTGGATCGCGCGGCTCTCGGACGTCGCCAGCACTCAGCCGTGGATCAAGTATCCGGCGTGGCTCGCGGCCTCGCTCTATCTCGCACTCTTTCCGGGGCTCCTGGCGCTGGTGGCCGGGTGGATCGCGCGCCGCGGCTCACTCGCCTTCGCGTTCCCGGTTGCTCTGGTCGCGATCGAGGAGTTGCGCGGCTCGGGCGAGCTGGGATTTCCGTGGTTTCAGCCCGGCTACACCCAGCATGCCTACGTGCCCATCGTGCAGCTGGCGAGCCTGGGAAGCGTGACGCTCGTCACCCTGTGGATCGCGATCGTCAACGTGCTGATCTGGCGTGCGCTCTTCGGCGAGCAACGGCGCATGGCCGCGGTGGGCGCGGCGCTCGCGGTCGCGCTGCCGTGGCTGTGGGGAACGCGCACGCTCGAAGCGGTGAGCGCGCATCCCGGACCGCGCGTCGCGCTCGTCCAGGGCGACATTCCGGGCGAGATCAAGTGGTCGGGCACGCATCAGTCGGAGATCCTGGCCACGTTCGTCACGCTCACCGAGCGCGCCGCGCTCGAAAAGCCCGCGATCGCGATCTGGCCCGAGACCGCGACCGGCAGCTACCTGCGCCGGCAGGTGGATCAGGCGGCGCAGGTGGCGGCTTGCGTGGGGCGCACCGGGGTTCCGATCTTCACCGGCTTCGCCGACTTCGACTATGCCCCGAACGGCCGTCTGCGTGATTACAACGCCGCCGGGCTCTTCACCGACGAGGGCGCCACGGGCCCTCGTTACGCGAAGCGACATCTCGTGCCGTTCGGCGAGCGCATGCCCTTCGAGCGGATGATGCCGGCGCTCGCGAAGATCCAGCTCGGCCAGGCGGAGTGGACCGCCGGCGATTCCGTGGTGCTGTTCCCGAGCGCGGCGGGTCCCTTCGCCTGCCTGATCTGCTTCGAATCGATCTTCCCCGACCTCTCGCGTGAGTCGGTCCGCCACGGCGCGCGCTGGCTCGTCAACATCACGAACGACGAATGGTTCGGCAACAGCGCCGCCATCGGCCAGCACGCCGCGATGGCGGTGTTTCGGGCCGCCGAGAACCACGTGCCGCTCGCGCGCTGCGCGAACACGGGGCTCACGATGCTGATCGATGCCAACGGCCGCGTGGTGAAGCGATTGCCGACGTTCGAGCCAGCGGTGCTGGTCGGAGAACTCCCGAGCCCCGGCTTCCCGACGCTCTACACACGCTTCGGCGACTGGCCCGGTGTGCTGTGCGCCCTCGCGCTGGCGGGAGCGATCTGGGGCGCTTTGACAGCCCGCGCGCGCGGCGCTTAAGATGCTCATTCTTCGGCTTCATCGTGTTCCGGACCCCTGCGGCGAACCGGTGCCGTGACACCCACCCAGGCGGGTCTCATGAGTCGTGGAGTGGCGATCTTTGGAGCGACCGGCCTCGTGGGTCGGACCGTGCTCGCCCTGCTCGAGTCGCGCGACTTTCCGCTCGAGCGGCTCCGGCTCATCGCCAGCGACCGCACCGAAGGCCGGCGCATGCGCTTTCGCGGCGCCGAGCTCGAGGTCGAGCCGGTTTCGGCGACGTCATTTGGAGGAATCGAGCTCGCGCTGTTCGCGGTTCCCAACGCGCTGTCCGAGGAGTGGGCGGGGCCGGCGCGTGCCGCCGGGGCCCGGGTCGTCGACACCAGCAGCGCGTTTCGCTACCTCGCCGACGTGCCGCTCGTGGTGCCCGAGATCAACGGCGAGCTGCTCGCTGCGCGGCCGACGCTGGTCGCGAATCCCAACTGCTCGGCGATCGGCCTGGTGATGGCGCTTCGTCCGCTCTGTGAGCGGGCGAAGCTGACGCGGCTCGTGGTCTCGACCTACCAATCGGTTTCGGGCGCGGGCGCCGAGGGGCTGGAAGAGCTGGAGTCCGGCGTGCGCGCCGGATTGTCCGGCGATCCGCCGCGCCGTGAGGGCGGCGGGCATGCCTTCGCGTTCAACGTCGTGCCGCAGATCGATCGCTTCGAGGAGAACGGTTACACCCGCGAGGAGATGAAGATCGTGTGGGAAACGCGCAAGATCCTGGGCCTGCCGGACCTCGCGGTCTCGGCCACCGCCGTGCGGGTCCCCGTGCGTGTCGGCCACGCGGCCGCGGTGTACGCGGAGTTCGGCTCGCCGATGAGCCCCGGGGAAGCGCACGAGGCGTGGCGGGCGTTCCGGGGCGTCGAGATCGTGGACGATCCGGCTAACGGGAGGTACCCGACCCCGCTCGAGGCCGCCGGGAAGGACGCGGTGATGGTGGGGCGGGCGCGTTCCTCGCTCGCGCGCTCGGGCGTGCTCGAGTTCTTCGTGGCCTCGGATAATCTGCGCAAGGGCGCGGCGCTCAATGCCGTGCAGATCGCCGAGGAGCTGGCGGCGCTCGAGGCGGTGCGGCGATGAGCGCGGGAGGCGCGGTGCTCGAGGCGCTCGGACATCCGGCGGCGGCGGGCGGGCGACGCGAGGCGTGGGCGCCCGTGCTCCTCGGCGCGCTCGCGGGTGCGCTCGTCGCGGGACGCTTCGAGACGCTCGCGATCGTGACGCTGGCCGCCCTCGGCGGGGCCATCACGCTCCGGGCGCCCCGGCCCTCGGCGCGCGCCGCGATCACGCTCGGCGTGACGCTGGCGGGCGCCGTGCTCATCAATCTTTATCTCGTGCGCGGGCGTGAGCTGCCCCTGCCGCGCGTCCTCGGCGCGCCGGCGAGCGCGGAGGGTCTGCGCGACGGGTTGCTGCTCGGCGGCCGGCTCCTCGGCGCCGCGCTCGCGATGCATGCGCTGGCGGCGCTGTGGGCGGCGGAGCGCGCGGCGGACGAGCTCGCCGGGCGGCTGCGCGCGCTCGCGCGCGTGGGCGTGCCGATGGACGAGTTACGGGCCGTGCTCTCGCTCGCGCTCCGCTTCGTGCCCTTGATCGGCGCGGAAGCGCGGCGCATCGCGCGCGTTCAGGCGCTGCGCGCCGGGCGGCCGCCGCGCGGACCCGCCGAACGCATGGAGCGCGCGCGCGCCGCGCTCGTTCCGACCCTGGTTTCCGCGCTCGAGCGCGCGGACCAGGTGGCGCTCGCGCTCGCGGCTCGGCACTACCGGGACCGTCCGCCGCGCGTGACGCCGTGGCCCTGGCCCGCGTCGGCCCTCGGGATCGCTCTTTTCGCGGGCGCGTTGCTGTGGCGGGGATGAGTGCGCACGTTTCGATTGACGCTGGCCTACGACGGCACGGCCTTTCACGGCTGGCAGGTTCAGCCACGCGTCCGAACCGTGCAGGGAATTCTGGAGGAGGCCCTGGCGAAGCTGCCGCTGGCGGAGGGCTCGCGCCTCGCCGGAGCGGGGCGCACGGACGCCGGAGTGCACGCGCGCGGCCAGGTCGCGTCGTTCTCGGCCGAGACGCGCCTGCCGGCGCGCGCGTTCGCCCCGCAGCTCAACCGGCTGCTGCCCGACGATGTCCGTGTGCTGGAGGCCGAGGAGGTGGATCGCGCTTTTCATGCGCGCCATTCGGCACGCGCGCGGCGCTACCGTTACCGGCTGATGCGCCGCGACGATCTGATGTGGCGGCGCTTCGCCTGGCATCCGCCGCGCCAGCCCGGCGCCGACGCGCTCGAGCTCGCGGTGCGTGCGCTCGAGGGCGAGCATGACTTCTCGTCGTTTCAGGCGAGCGGCGGGCCGCCGGCGCCGCCGGTTTGCCGGGTATTTCGCGCCGGCTGGAGATCGTGGGACGAAGGAGTCGCGCTCGACGTGATCGCCGATCGCTTTCTCTACCATATGGTGCGCAACATCATCGGGACCGCTCTCGAGGCGGCGCGCACCGCGGATCCGGCGGCGGCCATGCGGCGCGTGCTCGCGGCGCGCGATCGCCGCGCCGCGTCGATCACCGCGCCGGCGCAGGGGCTGAGCTTGGAGCAGGTGTTCTATTCGAATGGGGAGGTGTCGTGAGGCGGACCCTGAGGCGCGGCGGGCGGGCGTGGGCGCTCGCGAGCGCCGCGATGGTGGTGCTCGCCACGGGCTGCAGCGCCGACGCCCCCGGCGGTTCCCGGATGGGCGGCCAGGTCTCGAGCTCGCGGCGCACCGCGATCGTGGTCGCGGCCGAGCGCGTGAGCCCGGCCGTGGTGTCGGTCTCCGTCGTGACCACCCGCGTGGTGCGCAGCGATCCCTTTGGCGGGATGTTCCACGACGAGTTCTTCGATCGCTTCTATCCGCCGACCGAGTACCGTGAGCGCATTCCGGGGCTCGGATCGGGCGTGATCGTGGATGCCGCGGGGCTGGTGCTCACCAACGAGCACGTGGTGCACGGCGCGGAGAAGATCACGGTGACGCTGACCGATGGTCGCCAGCTTCCGGCGCAGCTGCTGGGCGCGACGCCGACCTACGACCTCGCGGTGCTGCGGATCGCGGGCGAGCATCTGCCGGTGGCGCCGCTCGGCGACAGCGATCAGCTGCTGGTGGGCGAGTGGGCGATTGCGATCGGCAATCCGTTCGGCTTCCTGCTCAACGACCCGCAGCCGACCGTGACCGCCGGCGTGATCAGCGCCACGCGACGCGACATCAAGTCCGAGGTCACCGAGAACGGCGTCTACAAGAACATGATCCAGACCGACGCCGCCATCAATCCCGGCAACAGCGGCGGACCCCTCGTGAACGGCGACGGCGAGGTGATCGGCATCAATACGTTCATCTTCACCCAGGGCGGGGGATCGCTCGGCATCGGCTTCGCGATCCCCATCAACCTCGCGCGCCGGGTGGAGGGCGAGATCGTGAAGTACGGCCGGGTGCGCGCGGCCTGGCCGGGCATGCAGGTGCAGGAGGTGACGCCGTACCTCGCGCAACGTCTCGGCTTCTCGGAGCCCGGCGGGCTGGTGGTGACGCGCGTGGAGCACGCCGGCCCCGCGGATCGCGCGGGCGTCAAGGTGGGCGACCGCCTGCGCAGTGTCGGGGGCACGCCGGTGCGCAACGTCGAGGATGCGCAGCGCGGCATCTACGGCGCGGGCGTCGGCGATCAGCTCAAGCTCACGCTCGAGCGCGACAAGAAGACGATCGACGTCGTGCTGACGCTGGCCGAAGCGCCGGAGGACGCCCCATGATCGCGCGCTATTCACGGCCCGAGATGAGCCGCATCTGGGGCGAAGCCCACCGGCTCGAGTTGTGGCGCGACGTCGAGTTCGCCCTGATCGAGGCGCGCGAGGCGGTCGGCGAGCTGCCGGCCGGCACCACCGCGCGGCTGCGAAAGAACGCGCGGCTCGACGAGGGGCGGATGCTCGAGATCGAGAAGGAGGTCCATCACGACGTCATCGCCTTCCTCTCGATGTTGGCGGAGTCGCTCGGCGATGACGCGCGGCACGTCCACGCTGGGCTCACGTCCTCCGACCTCGTTGACACCGCGCTGGCGCTCCAGATCTCGGAGGCCGGCCGCGCGCTCGGCGCCGGACTCGAGCGGCTGCGCGCGGCGTCCTGGAGCCTGGCCGAGCGCTTCCGCCGCACGCCGATGGTGGGGCGCACGCACGGGATTCACGCCGAGCCCATCACGTTCGGGCTCAAGTGCCTGCTGTGGGCCGAGGAGCTGCATCGCGATCTCGCGCGCCTCGCGGCTGCGCTCGCGGGATGCGCGGTCGGCAAGTTCTCGGGCGCGGTCGGTACGCTGGCGCATCTTCGTCCCGAGCTCGAGAGCGCCGCGCTCTCTCGCCTCGGGCTCACCGCCGAGCCGGTGGCGAATCAGGTGGTGCAACGCGATCGCCACGCCGCGCTCATGTGCGAGCTCGCGGTGACCGCCGGGACGCTCGAGAAGATCGCCACCGAGATCCGGCACCTGCAAAGGAGCGAGGTGCGCGAGGCGGCGGAGCCCTTCGGGGCCGCGCAAAAGGGTTCCTCCTCGATGCCGCACAAGCGCAATCCGGTGCGCAGCGAGCGGGTCGCGGGTCTCGCGCGCCTGATGCGCGGCTACGCGCAGGCGGCGCTCGAGAATCAAGCGCTGTGGCACGAGCGCGACATCAGCCATTCGTCGGTCGAGCGGGTGATCCTGCCGGACGCGTTCCTGACGCTCGACTTCATGACCGCGGAGCTGACCGAGCTGCTGTCGGGCCTGCAGGTGAACGAAGCGGCCATGCGGCGCAACCTCGAGGCAGGCGGCGGGCTGGTGTTCTCGCAGCGCGTGCTGCTCGCGCTGACCGAAGCCGGCATGGCGCGCGACGAGGCCTATCGCATCGTGCAGCAGCATGCGCTGGCCGCGCTCGAGGGCGGCCAGCCGTTCCGCGCCGCGCTCGAGGCCGACGCGCGCGTTGGCGCCCGGCTCTCCACGGCCGCGGTTGCCGCCTGCTTCGATCTCGAGCAGAGCTTCCAGAACCTGGATGCGATATACGCCCGCGCGCACGCCGCGAGTGCGGCACGGACGCCGGCCGTCGCGGGCGCCGGCACAAGGAAGACCTGATGGGCGTGATCCCTCAGACGCTGCCGGCGTGGACGGCCGAGGAGGCCGCGGATCCCGCGACCGTCGCGGCGCGCATGAAGGCGCGCGGCGTCTCGCTCGAGCGCGACGAGGTGACGCTGCTCGGACAGTTGCTCGGGCGCCCGCCGCTCTGGCCCGAGGCCGTGCTCTTCGGCATCCTGTGGAGCGAGCACTGCTCCTACAAGTCCACGCGCCATCTGCTGCGCGGGCTTCCGCCCGAGGCGCCCCAGGTCATCCTCGGCCCCGGCGAGGACTCGGGCGTCGTCGCGCTGCCCGAGCCGTGCGCCGATCTCGCGCTCGTGCTCGCGCACGAGAGTCACAATCATCCGAGCCAGGTGCTGCCGGTCGAGGGCGCCGCCACCGGCGTCGGCGGCATCGTGCGCGATGTGGGCTGCATGGGCGCCGAGGTGGTGGGCGTGCTCGATGCGCTCCGCTTCGGCGACCCGCGCGACTCGGTGCATGTTCGCGACGTCGCCCGCGGCGTGGTGCAGGGGATCGCGGCGTACGGCAACGCGCTCGGGGTTCCGAACCTGGGCGGCGACGTGGTGTTCGATGGCGCGTTCGATCTCAACTGCCTGGTGAACGTGATGGGGGTGGGCCTCGCTCCCTCCGACGGCATCCTGAGAAGCCGCGTGCCGGAAGGGCCAGGCCCGTGGGTGTTCGTCCTGATCGGCAAGCCCACCGACGAGAGCGGCTTCGGCGGCGCCGCGTTCGCCTCCGGCGAGCTGGGCGATGGCGATCAGCGCGGCGCGGTGCAGCTGCCCGATCCGTTTCTCAAGCGTGTGCTGCACATCGCCAACGAGGAGGCGTTTCGGCGGATTCGGGCGCGGCGCATCGCGGCGGGATTCAAGGATCTCGGCGCGGGCGGCGTGGCGTGCGCGACGTCCGAGCTCGCGGCCGCGGGAGGGCGCGGCGCTGCGATCGAGCTGGAGCTCGTCCACCGCGTCGAGCGCGCGGTGCCCCCCGAGGTGCTGCTGTGCGCCGAGACGCAGGAGCGCTTCTGTTGGGTGGTGCCGGAGTCGTTCGCATCCGAATTGTGCGACCTCTACAACCGCGAGTTCGCGCTCGACAGCATCCTGCCGGGGGCGGGAGCGCGCATCATCGGCCGCGCGCTCGAGGAGAAGCGTTACCGCGTCACCTGGAACGGCGAAGTGCTGGTGGATTGTCCGGTCGAGGCCATCACGGCCGGCCGGCGCATCCAGCGACCGGCGCGCCGCCGAGCTCCGGCCCCGCGGTGGCGCGGGACGCGCGCGCGACGGCGCGATCCGCGCGGCTCACTGCTGCGCCTCCTGCGCTCGTTCCATCTCGGCTCACGCGAGTACCTCTATCGCCACTACGACGGCGAGGTGCAGGGGCGTGCGTGGCTGCGTCCCGGCGAGGGCGATGCCTGCGTGATCCGCGCGCACAGCGCGAAGGCCCTCGGGATCGCGTTCGGCGTGGGCGGCAATCCTTTCTGGTGTCTCGCCGATCCCAAGCGCGGCGCCGCGCACGCGGTCGCCGAGGCGGCGCGCGCGGTGGCGTGCGTGGGCGCGCGTCCGTGGGCGCTCACGGATTGCCTGAACTTCGGTCATCCCGAGGACGCCGGGGTGATGGGCGACCTCGAGCTCACGATCGAGGGTCTCGCCGAGGCCGCGCATGCGCTCGGGGCGCTCGCGGCCCCGGGACATCCGCTGCCGTTCGTGAGCGGCAATGTGAGCCTCTACAACCAGTCGGGCCTCCAGGCGGTGCCGCCCTCGCCGATCGTGATGTGCGCCGGAGTGCTGCGGTCGCTCGCCACCGCAACCGGGCTCGCGGTTCAGCGCGCCGGGGATTTTCTCGTGCTGGTGGGGGAGCCGCGCGGGGACCTCACGGGCTCGACGTACGTTCGCGAGGTGCTGGGGCAGGACGCGGGTGCGCCGCCCGAGCTCGATCTCACGCGCGAGGCGAGGCTTCAGGACCTCGCGGTCGAGGCCGCCGAACAGCGATGGGTGCGCGCCGCGCACGATGTCTCGGATGGCGGGCTCGCGGTGGCGCTCGCCGAGATGCTGATGGCGGTGCCGCCCGAGGCTGCGCTCGGCATCGACGCCGATCTCGGCGTGCTCGAGGTCGAGACCACCGCCGCGTTGTTCGCGGAGGCGCCCGGCATCGTGTTCGAGGTCAGCCCGGAGCGTGCGGCGCGGCTGTTCCAGGCCGCGCGCGAGCGCGGGCTCACGGCATGGCCGATCGGATCGGTGGGCTCGCGGCGCGAGCTGCGCATGCTGCTGCCGGGTGGCGGCACCGCGGCGTGGACGGCGCGGGTCCTGCGCGAGACCGCGGCCGGCCCGCTCTCCAAGCTGTGGAACGAGGAGGTCGCGTGAGCGCGCGTCGCGTCGCGGTCATCCAGTTTCCGGGCCTCAACTGCGAGAACGAGAGCGTTCTCGCGCTCGCGCGTGTCGGGCTCGCGGGCGAGATCTTCCGCTGGACGCGAGCGGCCGACGAGCTGCGCGACTTTCACGCCTACCTCATTCCCGGCGGCTGGTCCTACAACGATCGCGTGCGTGGTGGCGCGCTGGCGGCGAAGGATCCGCTGCTCGAGGTGCTGGCCGACGAGGCGGAGCGCGGCAAGCCGGTGCTCGGGATCTGCAACGGAGCCCAGGTGCTGATCGAGGCCGGGCTCGTGCCGGGCGGCAGCGGCGTCGAGCTCGCGCTGGCGCGCAATCGCATGACCGCGCGCGGCGGCTACTACACGCGCTGGACCTACGTGCGCGTGGACGCTTCGCCGTGCGTCTTCACGAGGCACCTGCCCGCCGGCACGCTGCTGCCGCTGCCGATCGCGCACGGCGAGGGCCGGGTCGCGGCGCGCGAGGGCGAGACGGTGAGCGCGCTCACGCGCGCCGGCCTCACGCCGCTGCGCTACGTGGGCGCCGATGGCCGGCTGGCCCGGCGCTTTCCTGACAACCCCAACGGCTCGTTGGGCGCGGTGGCCGGGCTGTGCAACGCGCGCGGCAACGTGCTGGCCATGATGCCGCATCCCGAGCGCGCGCAGGTGCTGGAATCGCTGGCTCGCACGGTGAGCGGGCCGTGGGCGGAGCGGCGCGCGGCGGCCGCCGAGCGGGGCGGCGATCTCGAGGATCAGCCCGGACCGGGACTCGCGATCTTCGAGGGTTTGAGGCGCCATCTCGTGGAGGCCAGGTGAGCGCGGTGCGGCATGCCCAGGCTTGGGTGGAGCTCAATACCAGCGATCCCGAAGCGGTGTCGGCCCTGCGGGTTGCGCGCGTCCATCTGCCCGCCGGGCGGCGCCTCACGGCGCTCAGACGCCTGCGATTGATCGAGCTCTCGGGCCGGCTGCCGGAGCGCGCGGCGCTCGAGGAGCTCCTCCATCGCTCGACGCAGTTCTACAATCCGCACAAGGAGCGCTGCTCCGTGAGGCTCTCGGCAGCCGAAGCGGTGCCCGCGCCCGATGGCGCGGCGGTGGTGCTGGTGTGCGAACGCGGCTCGGAGCGACGTCCGGCCGCGGAGCGCTGGTGGCTGCACGAGACCGGTGAGGCGCTCGAGGTGCGCGAAGGGGCGGCGTGGGTGTTATCGTTCGAGCCGGGCGCGCACGCGATCGAGCTCGCGACCGAGCTCACGATGCTGCGCGATCGTCGACACGGGTTGCTGTGCAACCCGCACTCGCAGGATGCGCGTGTGGCCATGACGGTCGTGCCCCTGCCGTGGATCGAGGACGCCGCGTGCTCGGCGAGGGAAGGAAGCCATGTCGGGCTGGACGCCGGATAAGACCTGGAACGAGGAGTGCGGGGTGTTCGCCGCCATCGGTGTGCCGCGCGCCGCCGAGGTGGTGAGCCTCGGCCTTCACGCGCTTCAGCACCGCGGGCAGGAGTCGACCGGCATCGTCGCTTGTGACGAGCGCGGCGAGTTCCACGTGCACAAGGGCATCGGGCTCGTGAGCGAGGTCTATCGCAAGGACGCGCTCGCGCGCCTGCCGGGCTCGCTCGCCATCGGGCACAACCGCTACTCCACGACCGGCAGCCTGACCCTCGAGAACACGCAGCCGCTGCGCGTGGTGTATCGCGGCGGACCCCTCGCACTCGCGCACAACGGCAACCTCGTGAACGCGCGCGAGACGCGTCAGAGCCTCGAGGAATCGGGCTCCATCTTTCAGACCACGCTCGACACCGAGATCTTCCTCCACCTGATGGCGCTCTCCGAGGCCTCGACACCCGAGGAAGCGCTGATCGACGCGGTGCGTCAGGTGCGCGGCGCGTTCTCGATGGTGGTGCTGACGGCCGAGGCGGTGCTGGCGGTGCGCGATGCGCACGGCTTCCGGCCGCTCTGCATCGGGCGGCTCGGCGATGGCTACGTGGTCGCGAGCGAGACCTGCGCGCTCGATCTGGTGGGGGCGGACTTCGTGCGCGACGTCGAGCCGGGGGAAATGGTGCGCATCGATCCCCAGGGGATGCGCGCGCAACGCGCCCTTCCCGAGGCCGCGCCGCTTCAGCAGTGCATCTTCGAGCACATCTACTTCTCGCGTCCGGACAGTCGCGTGTTCGGCGAGGGCGTCGACCGCGTGCGCCGCCGGATCGGGCACCGCCTCGCCGAAGATCATCCGATCGAGGCCGACGTCGTGATCGCCGTCCCCGATTCCAGCAACTCGATTGCGCTGGGATTCTCGGAGCGCTCGGGGTTGCGTTACGAGCTGGGCCTGATCCGCAACCATTACGTGGGCCGCACGTTCATCCAGCCGCTGCAGGAGGGCCGGGACTCGAGCGTCCGGGTCAAGTTCAATCCGGTGCGGGAGGTGCTGGAGGGCAAGCGCGTGGTGGTGGTGGACGACTCGATCGTGCGGGGCACGACAAGTCGGAAGCTGGTGCGCCTGATCCGGCGCGCGGGCGCGACCGAGGTGCACTTCCGCGTCGGGTGTCCGCCGGTCACGCATCCCTGCTTTTACGGCATCGACACGCCGAGCCGGCGCGAGCTGATCGGGGCGCTGAAGACCGTGGAGGAGATCCGCGAGTACCTGGGCGTCGATTCGCTCGGCTATCTCTCGCTCGAGGGCCTGCTCGCGTGCGAGAAGGACGGCACGCGCTTCTGCCGCGCATGCTTCACCGGCCTGTATCCGGTGGCGGTGGATCCGACGGCCGGCAAGCTGTCACTCGAGAACCTCCAGCGCGGCGCGCGGGTGTGAGCGCGGGAGCGGCGGGCACCGCATGTCGCTGAGCGAGTTGATGCGCCAGCGCGCGGCCAAGATCGAGCAGTGGAAGGCGATCGGCGTCGCGCCCTACGCCTACCGTTATCCCGTCACGCATCACGCCGCCGAGGCGCTGGCGCTGGGACCGGCGGTGACGCCCGAGCCGGGCGAGCGCGTGCGCATGGCGGGACGCCTGATGTCGCTGCGCGGCCACGGCAAGGCCGGATTCGCGAACCTTCTGGATGGCAGCGGGAGCATTCAGATCTACTTCCGCTCGGATCATCTGGGCGAGGCATTCAAGCGCTACGAGCTGCTCGATGTCGGCGACTGGATCGGTGTCGAGGGCGCGCTCTTCCGCACCCGGACCGGCGAGATCACGGTGCGGGTGGACGCGGTGGAGTTGCTGGCCAAGTCGCTGCGGCCGCCGCCCGCGAAGTGGAGCGGGCTCAAGGATCCCGAGACCCGCTACCGCCAGCGCTACGCCGACCTCTTCATGAACCTCGAGGTGCGCGAGACATTCCGCCGGCGCGCGCGCCTGGTGACCGAGGTGCGGGCGTTCCTGGACGCGCGCGGGTATCTCGAGGTCGAGACGCCGGTGCTGCAGCCGCTCTATGGCGGCGCGTTCGCGCGGCCGTTCGTCACGCGTCACAACGCGCTGGACATGGACCTCTATCTGAGGATCTCGAACGAGCTCTACTTGAAGCGCCTGATCGCGGGCGGCATGGAGCGCGTCTACGAGCTGGCGCGCGACTTCCGCAACGAGGGCATGGACCGCACGCACAATCCCGAATTCACCATGCTCGAGTTCTATCAGGCATTCGCGGACGTCCACGACATGATGGAGATCACCGAGCAGTTGGTGAGCGAGGCCGTGCGCCACGCCGCCGGCGCGACGCGCGTCACCTGGCAGGGCGAGACGCTCGAGTTCGCGCCGCCCTGGCCGCGCCTGTCGATGCCCGAGGCGGTAGGCCAGGCGGTGGGCGAGGACGTGCGGGACCTCGATCCCGCACGCCTCACGCGGCTGGCGAAGAGCCGCGGCGTCGAGACGCGGCCTGGTGCCGGCCCCGGGGTGCTGCTCGATGCGTTGTTCAGCGAGCTGGTGCAGCCCACGCTGCGGCAGCCCACCTTCGTGCTGGATCATCCCGCCGAGACTTCGCCGCTGGCGCGCTCCAGCCGCGAGAAGCCCGGTCTCGTCGAGCGCTTCGAGACCTTCGTGGCGGGGACCGAGCTCGCGAACGCGTTCTCGGAGCAGAACGATCCCGCGGCGCAACGCGCTGCCTTCGAGGCGCAGATGGCGCGGCGCGCGGCCGGCGACGAGGAAGCGCAGGTGCTGGACGAGGATTACCTGCGCGCGCTCGAGTACGGCATGCCGCCCACCGGCGGCGTCGGGATCGGCATCGATCGGCTCGTGATGCTGGTGACAGACGCGCGCTCCATCCGCGACGTGCTGCTGTTCCCTCAGCTGCGCCCGGAGGAGGGGCGCGCCGAGCCGGAGGACGAGCCGGAAGAGAGCGCGGAAGCCGCTCCTGCCGCGCCGCCGGGGCCGGCCCGCCGGTGAATCTTCCGCTGTGGATCGCCGGCCGCTACCTGCGCCGGCGGCGTCAAAGCGGCTTCATCACGCTCCTCACCGGCATCTCGATCGGGGGCGTCGCGCTCGGGGTGACCGCGCTCCTCACCGTGCTCGCCGTGATGAACGGCTTCGAGCAGGAAATCCAGACCCGCATCGCCGGCACCGACGCGCACGTGGTGCTGCTGTCGGATGGTCCGTACGGGATCATGAACTCCTCCGCGCTGATCGAGCGGCTGCGCGGCGCGCCGGGCGTGCTCGGTTTCGCCCCCTTCACGTACTCGAAGGCGATGGCGTTTCACGAGGGCGTCACCGAGGGCCTGGTCGTCAAGGGGGTCGAGCTTCCCGCCGAGCGCCTGGTCACCACGATCGGCGCCCACATCACTCCGCCGCTCGACTCGATTCCGACGGGCGGCGCGGGCGTTCATCCCGGGATCGTGCTGGGCTCGGATCTCGCCGAGCGGCTGGGAGCGCGCCCCGGCGACACGCTCGTGCTCGGCTCGCTTTCGGGCGCGGCGCACTCGGCGCTCGGCTTCGCGCCGAAGCTGCGGACGTTCGAGGTGGTGGGCGTATTCCGCTCCGGGCTCTACACCTACGATTCGAGCCTGGGCTTCACGTCGGTGGCGGCGGCGCAGGATTTCTTCGGCATGGGAGGCGCGGTCACCGGGATCGAGGTGCGGCTCGCGGACATGTTCGCCGCGCCCGCGGTGGCGGATTCGCTGATCCGGCGGCTGAACGAACCCGGCATCCGCGCCAACAACTGGATCGATCTCAACCGCAACCTCTTCACGTGGATGAAGCTCGAGAAGGTCGTGATGTTCGTGATCCTCGCGCTCATCGTGTTGGTCGCGGCGTTCAACATCGTGAGCACGCTGTTCATGGTGGTGCTCGAGAAGCGCAAGGACATCGGCGTGCTCAAGTCTCTCGGAGCGCCAAGCTCGCTGATCCTGCGCATCTTCCTCGTCGAGGGGCTCCTGATCGGCGGGCTCGGAACCCTGCTGGGCGCGGTGCTCGGGGGCGGGCTCATCTTCGTGCTCCAGCGCTTCCCCTTCGTGCGCCTGCCGGGCGAGGTGTACTTCATCGAACGGTTGCCGGTTCGCCCGGAGCCGGGCGACTTCGCTGCCGTGATTCTGGCCGCCTTCCTCCTGTGTCTGGCCGCCGCGCTCTATCCCGCCTGGCAGGCAGCGCGCCTCGATCCGGTGGACGCGATCCGGCGGCAGGGCTCATGAGCGACGTGAGAGAAGCGGCGGAATCCATTGTGAACATGACGCCTAATTCCGAGACCTCTACGTTTCGAGTGCGCGGCCTGGTCAAGGGCTACGCCGCGCCGGGTGGCCGGCTCGAGGTCTTGCGAGGCGTGGACCTCGACGTCACCCGTGGCACAATTCTGGCTATTCTCGGGGCCTCGGGGAGCGGCAAGAGCACGCTGCTAAACATCCTTGGAACACTCGACCGGGCCGAGGCTGGCACGCTCGAACTCGCGGGAATGCGCCTGGAGACGCTCGGGGAGCGTGAGTTGGCCGAGGTGCGGTCGCGGCGGCTGGGCTTCGTGTTCCAGTTTCACCACCTGCTGCCCGAATTCGACGCGTGTGAGAACGTGATGATGCCGATGCTGATCGCAGGCGCCGGCGCCGCCGAGGCCCGACGACGCGCCGAGGAGGTGCTCGAGAGCGTGGGACTCAGGGATCGCTGGGAACATCGTCCGGCCGAGCTTTCGGGCGGCGAGGCGCAGCGGGTGGCGGTGGCGCGTGCGCTCGTCCATCGCCCCGAGCTGGTGCTGGCTGACGAACCTTCCGGGAACCTGGATACCCATGCCGCGATGGCACTTCACGAACTCATGTCCTCACTGGCCCGTGAGAGGCATCAAACCTTCGTCGTGGTGACGCACAACGACCGCCTGGCGGCGGCCGCGGACCGCGTGCTGACGCTCGAGGGCGGCCGGCTTCGCCAGGGCTGACGGGGACGAGGGGCGAGCATGCTTTGCCAGATCTGCGGGAAGACCGCGGCGACCGTGCACTACACGGAAATGCGCGACAACAAGATGTCGGAGATCCACGCGTGTGAGCGCTGCGCGGAGGAGAAGGGATTGCAGAAGCCTCCCGGCACGCACAAGTTCGACATCGCCGAGTTGCTCGCGGACATGGTGGACAGCATGACCACCACCGAGGAAGAGCGCGTCGGGCACGTGCAGTGCCCGAACTGCTCGCTGCTCTACTCGCAGTTCCGCGAAACCGGCCGCGTCGGCTGCGCCGAGTGCTACAACGCGTTCAAGTTCCAGTTGCGTCCGCTGCTGAGGCGCATCCACGGCAGCGTGGATTGCAAGGCCAAGCGCCCGGCCCGCTCGGGCGGCGACGTCTCGCGCGCGCGTCACCTCCAGCGCCTGCACGACGAGCTGCAGCGGCTGGTCGAGCACGAGGAGTTCGAGCGCGCCGCCGCGGTGCGCGACGAGATCCGCCGTCTGCAGGCCGAGCCGCCCGCGCCGGCCGAGCGTGCCGGATGAGCGCGGGACCGCAGGGGTTCGCCGAGCTGGTGTCGCGTCCCAGCCCGTGGCTGAACGGCGAGGGCCCGTTTGCCGGAATCGTGCTCTCGACGCGCATTCGCCTCGCGCGCAACTTGAGCGGCGTGCCGTTCACGCACCGCGCCCGCGACGAGCAGCTGATGGGCGTGCTCACCAACGTCGAGAGCGCGGTGCGCACGTCGTCGGCCTTCACCAAGCCGCTGACGCTCCACATGAGCGACATGTCGTCGCTCGAGCGCCAGGTTCTGGTCGAGCGCCATCTCGTCAGCCACGAGCTGGGCGACGGCACGCGGCCGCGCGGCATCGCGATCGCCTCGGACGAGAAGGTGTCGGTGATGATCAACGAGGAGGATCATCTGCGCCTTCAGGTCATGGCGGCGGGACTCCAGCCAGCCGAGACGTGGACGCTGGCGGACGCCGCGGACGACGATCTGGGCCGCTCGCTCGACTACGCGTTCTCGGACGAGATCGGCTACCTGACCTCGTGCCCCACGAACGCCGGCACCGGCCTGCGCGCCTCGGTGCTGATTCACCTGCCGGCTCTGGTGCTGCTGAAGGACATCCATCAGGTGCTGAAGAGCGTGATGCAGGTGGGACTCAACGTGCGCGGGCTCTACGGCGAGCACAGCGATGTGATGGGCAATCTGTTCCAGGTCTCGAACCAGACCACCCTGGGCGTCAGCGAGCGCGATTCGATCGAGAGCCTCGAGCGCGTGACGCGGCGCATCATCGACATGGAGGAGCGGGCACGCGAGCGCATGATCCGTGACGCGCGTGTGCAGCTCGAGGACAAGGTGTGGCGCGGCTACGGTGAGTTGCGCTACTGCCGCTCGATCAGCTCGCGCGAGGTCATCGAGCTGTGCTCCGCGGTGCGCATGGGGGCGGCGCTGGGATTCCCCGGCCTGTGTCCGCTGCACGTGCTCAACGAGCTTCTGATCCTCACCCAGCCGGCACATCTGCAGCGGCAGTTCGGCGGCGAGATGACGCCGGCGGAGCGAAACGTGTATCGTGCTCGTCTCGTGCGCGAGCGGCTGGAAGCCGCCGAGCGCGCGGCGGGCGAATCAGCCTGACAACACTCTAGGGACGGATGAGGGACGACATGCACGACAAATTCACGGAACGCGTGCGCAAGGTGATCTACCTCGCGCGTGAAGAAGCGGCCCGTTTGCAGCACGACTACATCGGCACCGAACACCTGCTGCTGGGCGTGATCCGCGAGGGCGAAGGCATCGCGGCCACGGTGCTCAACAACCTCGGGCTCGATCTCGACCGCATCCGGCAGGAGGTCGAGAACATGGTGAGCGCCTCGGGGGGCACCATGACGATCGGCGAGATTCCCTTCACGCCGCGCGCCAAGCGCGTGCTCGAGCTGGCCGTCGAGGAGGCACGCTCGCTCGGCCACAACTACGTCGGCACCGAGCACCTGCTCCTGGGTCTGATCCGCGAGGGCGAGGGTGTGGCGGCAAAGGTACTGCTCGAGCTGGGCGTGGACCGCAAGCGCGTGCGCGAGGAAACGCTGAAGCTGCTGGGTGGCACGCCGTCCTCGACCCCCGGCACCGAACGCGAGGAACGCCCCGAGACGCCGGCCTTGAACCAGTTCGGCCGCGATCTCACGCAGCTCGCGCGCGAGGGCAAGCTCGACCCGGTGATCGGACGCGAGAAGGAGATCGAGCGCGTGGTCCAGGTGCTGTCGCGCCGGAAGAAGAACAACCCGGTGCTGATCGGCGAGCCGGGCGTCGGCAAGACCGCGATCGCCGAGGGCCTGGCGCAGCGCATCGTGTCGGCGCAGGTGCCGGAGAGCCTCAAGAACAAGCGCATCGTCACGCTCGACCTGGCGGCGGTGGTGGCGGGAACCAAGTACCGCGGCCAGTTCGAAGAGCGCCTGAAGACCGTGATGAACGAGATCCGCGAGTCGAAGGACACCGTGATCTTCATCGACGAGCTGCACACCATCGTGGGGGCGGGCGGCGCGGAGGGCGCGATCGACGCCTCCAACATGCTGAAGCCCGCGCTGGCGCGCGGCGAGCTGCAGTGCATCGGGGCCACCACGCTCGATGAGTACCGCAAGTACATCGAGAAGGATGGCGCGCTCGAGCGGCGCTTCCAGCCCATCATGGTGGATCAGCCGAGCGTCGCCGACACCATCGCGATCCTGATGGGGCTGCGCGACAAGTACGAGGCGCACCACGGCGTCAAGATCAGCGACGAAGCGGTGGTGCAGGCCGTGAAGCTCGCCGACCGCTACATGAACGACCGCTTCTTCCCGGACAAGGCGATCGACGTGATCGACGAGGCCTGCGCCCGCGCGCGGCTGTCGGTGAGCACGGTTCCCTCCGAGATCCACGAGATCGAGAAGAAGCTCGAAGAGGTGATCAAGGAGAAGGAGGCGGCGATTCGCGGCCAGGAGTACGAGAAGGCCGCGCGTCTGCGCGACAAGGAAAAAGAGCTGCGCGCGCGCCGCAACGAGCTGAAGAAGTCCTGGAGCGAGTCCAAGCGCGACAAGGACGTCGAGGTCAACGAGGACCTGATCGCCACCGTGCTCTCGACCATGACCGGCATTCCGGTCGTGAAGCTGGCCGAGGAGGAGACGCAGAAGCTCCTGCGCATGGAGGACGAGCTCACGAAGCGCGTGGTGGGGCAGGCCGAGGCGGTCGAAGTGGTGTCGCGCGCGGTGCGGCGCAATCGCGTCGGCCTGCGCGATCCCAAGCGGCCGATCGGCTCGTTCATCTTCCTCGGGCCCACCGGCGTCGGGAAGACCGAGCTGGCGCGCGCGCTGGCGGCTTTTCTTTTCGATGACGATGACGCGCTCATCCGCGTGGACATGAGCGAGTACATGGAGAAGTTCAGCGTTTCGAGGCTGGTGGGAGCGCCCCCCGGGTATGTGGGGTACGAAGAGGGGGGGCAGTTGACCGAGAAGGTGCGGCGCAAGCCGTATTCCGTGGTGCTGCTGGACGAGATTGAAAAAGCGCACCCGGACGTGTTCAATGTCCTGCTTCAGGTCCTGGACGACGGGGTCCTGACCGACAGCTCGCGGCGCCGCGTGGACTTCAAGAACACCGTCATCATCATGACCTCGAACCTGGGTGGCCGCCAGATCGCCACCGGCGGAAGGCATCTGGGATTCAAGCAGGCGGATGGGACGGCCGCGCAATTCAAGGAAATCAAGAGCACGGTCAACGAAGAGTTGAAGCGTGCTTTCAATCCGGAATTTCTCAATCGCGTCGACGACGTGATCGTGTTCCACGCGCTCACGCGCGAGGACATGCGCGCGATCGTCGGCATCTTGTTGGGACAGGTCAAGGAGCGGCTGAGTGCCCAGGACATTCACCTCGACATCACCTCCGAAGCCACCGAGCTCTTGGTGGAGCGGGGATTCGATCCGACTCTGGGCGCGCGGCCCCTCAAGCGCGCCATTCAGCGCCTCCTCGAGGATCCCTTCGCCGAATTCATCCTGCGCGGACAATTGCCGGCCGGCACCACGATCCGGGTCCGGCGCAAGGACGACCAGCTGGATTTCGAGCCGGTCGCGGCGGGCGAGAAGCCCGCGCCAGCCGCTCCCGCCGAGTCCACGGCGCCGCGCGGCTGAAGTCATCGCGTCGCGGTTGATGATCCTGGCGGCCGCGGCGGCTCTCGCAGCGCCCGCGTCCGGCGCCACGCCGGTCGCGGGCGACTCGTTCCCCGGCTTCTCCGCCGACTCGACGCTGCGTCGCGTGTTCGCCGCCGACACCGTGGCCGCGCACCCGGCGGCCGCTCCCGAGACCACGACGGCGCGACCCGCGGCGCCCGACACCGGCGCCGTGCTCGCACCGCCCAAGGTCGGGCACGTCCGCGTGGTCGGCAATCGCAGCGCCGACAGCCTGCGGGTCGTCCGCACGTTCGAGATGTTCCCGGGGCAGGCCTACTCGGACGACGCCGTACGGCGCGGGATTCGCAAGCTGTTCGCGCTGGGCATCTTCGAGGACATCTCGACCGAGCGTGACGAGCACGACGGCGTCGTGGACATCATCATCCGCGTTCAGGAGCGCCCGCGCATCGCGAAGTTCGTGTTCAATGGCAATGTGAAGAAGAGCACGTCGGATCTCGAGAAGAAGCTCTTCATCCGCGTGGGCGAGGCGTACTCCCCGGCGGCCGTCCACACGCAGATCGACACCCTGCTCAAGCTCTACACCGACGATGGCTACGCGCAGGCGGCGATCACACCGTTCGCGGACACCCTCGAGGATGGCCACGCCGTGGCGGTCCGCTTCGAGGTGCACGAGGGCGAGAAGGTCAAGATCAGCGACATCGAGATCGTCGGCGTGACGGCGTTTCAGACCAAGGTGTTGCGCAAGCAGCTCAAGACCAAGCAGACCGGGATGTTCGGCGGCGGCGAGCTCAAGGACGAGAACTTCGATCTCGACAACCAGAAGATCGAGGCCTACTACCACAACCACGGCTACAAGGACGCGCGGGTCATCGGCCACGAGTTCAAGCCGGGCGATACGCCCAAGCACCTGACGTACGTCATCACGGTGGACGAGGGCCAGCACTACCGCTTCGGTAAAATCACATGGAGCGGCGCGACCGTGGTCCCGCAGGACGAGCTCTCACGCACGTGGCGCCCGCGCATGTGGTCGGAGTACGACGCGTCGGCGGTCGAGCACGCGCAGGGCGACGTCTACGCGGCCTACGCCGAGCGCGGCTATCTCTATCTCAATGTGGAGCCGCACGAGACGGTGCGCGATTCGATGGTGGACATCGAGTTCCACATCGGCGAAGGGCAGCCCTCCAACGTGCGCTTCATCAACATCTCGGGCAACAAGGGAACGCGCGAGAAGGTGATCCGCCGCGAGCTCTCGATTCACGAGGGCGACCGCTTCAAGCGCTCGGCGCTGGTGCGGACGCAGGGCGACCTCATGCGACTCGGCATCTTCGAGGACGTCGGCATGGACTTCGCGCCCGGGGAGAGCACCGACGTCGATCTCAATATCAAGGTCAAGGAGAAGCAGGTCGGCACCGCGTCGGCCGGCGCCGGCTACACCAGCCAGAACGGTCTTACCGGCTTCATCGAGCTCGGCCACAACAACGTGCTCGGCAACGCGCAGGTTCTGCAGCTCCACCTCGAGCGCGGCGGCATCAGCTCCAACTACCTGTTGAGCTACACCGAGCCGTGGTTCCATGACACGCCGACGCTGCTGGGCTTCTCGATCTACAACTCGTCGCTGATCCGCGACTACTATCGCGAGAAGCGCGTCGGGGCGCAGGGCCAGATCGGCCGGCCGCTGCGCTGGCCGGACTACTCGCACATTGCGGTGGCGCTGAGGATCGAGAACGTCACGTACGACTCGCTCTCGGCCGCGACCACGACGTCGGTGCAGGACAGCATCGTGCTCGAGGACATCGAGCCCGGCAAGCCGCGGCGCACGAACGGTGCGACCATCACGTTCACGCGCGCCACCGTCAACAACGCGTTCTACCCGACGCGCGGCACGCGCCTTTCGATCACGAGCGATCTGACTGGCGGCCCGTTCGGGGGCACTGTCAACTACGTCGAGACGCGCGCGGAGGGCCGCACGTATCTGCCCTCGCTCATGCGCGGCGTGACCACGATGCTCAAGGCACGTGTGGGCGTCGCGGGGGAGTACCTCTGGAATCAAAGCGACCACGTGCCGGCGTACGAGCGCTTCCGATTGGGGGGCGGATCGACGCTCGATCCGTTGCGCGGCTACGACGACTACATGATCGTTCCCGAGCAATACAATCTCATCCTGTCCCAGCCGTTCAAATCGCCCACCGACACGACCGGCCAATACAGCTTCCGACCGGTCCTGGTGCGCTACCCGGGCGGCCGATTCTTCACGACTTACACGGCCGAAGAGCAGTTTCCGGTTGTGAACCCGCTGCACGCTGTTATTTTCTGCGATGCAGGAAACACTTGGGACCTGGGGAGGTACTGGCAGCCGTTCGCTCTCAAGATCGGCGCCGGCATCGGTTTCCGGCTGGAGATTCCGATCCTCGGGAACATCGGCTTCGATTACGGCTACGGATTCAATCGCGAGGACATGGTCATCCGGTTCGATGCCCAGGGGAACGCATACGGGGTTCTGGAGCCCAGGCCGCGCTGGGTGGGGCACTTCCTGCTCGGCAATGTCAACTTCTGACGCGGGGGGCAATGCGGTGAAGAAGGTGGGGCGGGGCCGCAGGATCGCGCTTTCCGCCATGTTGGCGCTGGCGACGGCGGGGGTTCCGCGGGCAATGGCTGCCGATCTTCACTTTGGCTACGTGGATTCGGCGCGGATTTTCCGGGAATATCAGCCGGCAGTGGAAGCTCAGCAGCGCTTTGACCGCATGGTCCAGGGCTGGAAAGATGAGGCCGCCGAGAAGGACAAGGCGGTCAAGAAACTGCGGGACGAGGTGCGCGACCAGGCACCCATGCTGTCGGCGAGCAAGCGGCAGGAGAAGGAGGAGACACTGCAGCGCGCGGTCAACGACTACGAGCAATACATCCAGGACACCTGGGGGCCCCAGGGCCGCGCGGTGCACGAAAACGAGCAGGCCACGAACGAGGTTCTGAACCAGGTCCGCTCGGCGGTCGAGAAGGTGGCCGCCGACAAGGGCCTGACGCTGGTGCTCGATTCGAGCAGCGGGTTGATCATCTACGCGGATCGATCGGCGGACATCACGTCGGATGTGCTCGGGGAGCTCGCGGCGCGGCTGAAAACGGGCGGTTCGCACTAGCGAGGTGAGTGAGATGGTCACAAGGACGCTGGCGCAGCTGGCCACCGAGCTGGGCGGGCAGGTCGTGGGCGATCCCTCGACATTGATTCGCGGCGTCGCGGGAATTCGCGAAGCGCAGGCGGGCGACATCACGTTTCTCGCCAACGCGCGCTACGTGTCGTATCTGCAGGAGACGCGCGCGAGCGCCGTGCTGTGCAATCGCGAGCCGCGCATGGCGCCCCTGCCGCTGCTCCAGGTGGACAACCCCTACCTGGCGTTCCAAAAGGTGGTGCGGATCTTCCGCCCTGAAACCTTCCGGCAGCCTCCCGGCGTTCATCCCACGGCCGTGGTGTCGCCCGAGGCCACGCTCGGCGAGGGCGTCTCGGTGGGGCCGAATTGCGTGATCGAGCGCGGCGCCCGGGTCGGGGACCGCAGCGTGCTGATGGCGGGCTGCTATATCGGGGCTCAGGGCTCGATCGGAGCGGACACGCTGCTCTACCCGCACGTGACCGTGCGGGAGGAGTGCATCGTCGGCTCGCGGTGCGTGCTCCATGCGGGCGTGGTCGTGGGCGCCGACGGCTTCGGGTTCGCGTTCGATTCCGGCGTGTATCACAAGGTGCCGCAGGTCGGCAACGTCGTGATCGGCGACGACGTCGAAATCGGCGCGAACACGACGATCGATCGCGCCACGACCGACAGCACCCGCATCGGGGACGGCTCCAAGCTCGACAACCTGGTGCAGATCGGACACAACGTCGTGGTGGGGAAACACTGCATCGTGGTCGCGCAGGTCGGAATCTCTGGCAGCACCGAGCTCGAGGACTACGTCGTGGTCGGCGGCCAGGCCGGCCTCGTCGGCCACATCCGTGTCGGCCGCGGCGCGCAGGTGGGCGCGCAGAGCGGGGTCGCGCGCTCGGTGCCGCCGGGCGAGACCGTGACCGGCTATCCCGCGGTGCCGCAGGCGCTGTTCCGCCGCATCAGCGCGTACCTGCAGAAGCTGCCGCAGCTCTTCCAGCGCACGAAGTCACTGGAGGAGAAGATCGAGAAGCTCGAGCGGCAAAAGGAGTCGGTCGGGTGATGGGAAGGCCGCAGCGCACCATCTCCGGTCCGATCCAGATCGAGGGGATCGGGCTGCACACCGGCGAGCGCGGTCTCATGCGCTTCGTTCCCGGTGCGGTGGATTCGGGCGTACGCTTCGTGCGGGTCGACCTCGCAGGCCGCCCCGAGATCGAGGTGCGCCCCGAGAATGCCCACTTCGATCCGCGCGCCGGGCGCCGCACGATCCTTCAGGAAAACGGCGTGCAGGTGCACACCATGGAGCATGTGCTGGCCGCGGTGGCCGGTCTCGGGATCGACAACCTGCGCATCGAGACCAGCAGCATGGAGGTGCCGGAAGGGCACGACGGCAGCGCGGCGCCGATCGCGCGCGCGCTGATGCAAGCTGGCATCGTGGACCAGGACCGGCCCGTGAGGCACGTCAAGATCGCGAAGCCGGTCAAGTGGAGCGAGAACGGCGTCGAGCTGAGCGCGGTACCGTACCAGGGCTTTCGCATCACGTTCACGATCGAGTACGAGCACCCGCTCATCGGACGCCAAACCACCTCGATGGAGATCGACCGTGACACCTTTCTCGAGCAGATCGCGCCCGCGCGCACGTTCGTGCTGGAGCGCGACCTCGAGGGCCTGCGCGAGAAGGGGTGGATCAAGGGCGGGCGGCTCGAGAGCGCGGTGGTGGTGGGGCGCGACAAGATCCTCAACCCCGAGCCGCTGCGCTTCCCCGACGAGTTCGTGCGGCACAAGGTGCTCGATCTGCTCGGCGACCTCTTTCTGCTCGGCGGGCCGGTGCTGGGCCACATCACGGCGCTGCGCTCCGGGCATCAGGGCCACGTCGCGTTCGTGAAGCACATGAAGGAGACCCTGCCGCTCCCGGGGCGTCGCGCCGGCGGATCGCGAGAGGAGTGGGATATCACCGCGATCATGGACATCCTGCCGCACCGCTATCCGTTCCTGCTCGTAGATCGGATCACGAGGCTCGAGGAGGGCAAGTTCGTCGAGGGCATCAAGAACGTCACGATCAATGAGCCGTTCTTCGCGGGCCACTTTCCGGGACACCCGATCATGCCGGCGGTACTGATCGTCGAGGCCATGGCGCAGGTGGGCGGCATGCTGCTGCTCAACTCGGTCCAGGATCCCAACGACAAGCTCATGTACTTCATGGGAATCGACGGCGCGAAGTTCCGCCGCCCGGTGACCCCGGGCGATCAGCTGCGGATGAAGATCACACTGCTCAAGCTCAAGAATCGCATCTCCAAGATGCACGGCGAAGCGTTCGTGGGCGATCAACTGGTGGCCGAGGCTGATCTGCTCGCGACGGTGGTGGACAAACGGCCGCCATGAGCGTTCACGTGCACACGGCCGCGTTCGTCGATCCGAAGGCGAAGCTTGGCGTCGACGTCGAGATCGGCCCCGGCTCGGTGGTGGGCCCGAACGTCGAAATCGGCGATCGGGCCGTGGTCGAATCGTGCGTGCGCCTGGAGGGCTGGCTCAAGCTCGGCCCCGATTGCCGTGTCCATCACGGCGCCGCGCTCGGGGGGCCGCCGCAGGACCTGAAGTATCGGCCCGGCCCGGCGTCCTATCTGGAATTCGGGGCGCGCAGCATCATCCGGGAGTTCGTCACCGCGCACCTGGCGACCGAACCCGACGCGGCCACGCGAGTCGGGAGCGACTGCCTGCTCATGGCGTATTCTCACATCGCGCACGACTGCTCGATCGGTGACCACGTCGTGCTGGCGAACGCGGTGCAGCTCGCAGGCTACGTGGTGATCGAGGACTGGGCGATCGTGGGCGGCGCGTCGGTGGTGCACCAGTTCGTGCGTGTCGGCTGCCATGCGATGGTCGGCGGCGGATCGCGCATCTCGCAGGACGTCGCGCCCTATGTGAAGTGCGCGGGCAGTCCACCGCGGCTGGCCGGTGTCAACTCCGTGGGGCTCGAGCGCCGCGGCTTTGCCGAGGCCACACGCCGCGCGCTCGATCGCTCGTACCGCCTGCTGTTCCGCGACGGCCTCACGATCGGCGAGGCGGCGTCGCGCATGCGCTCCGAGTTCCCCGGGTTGCCGGAGGTCGAGCACCTCACGCGCTTCGCCGAGACCTCGGTGCGCGGGCTGACACGTTAGGAGGCAGATGGAGCCGCTCAAGGTCGGCGTATGGGGCGTGGGCGTCTGGGGCGAGAAGCACGCCCGTGTTTATCACGCTCTCGAGGAGACCCGGCTCGTCGGCGTGTATGACCTCGATCGCGCGCGCGCCGCGGAGGTGTCCGCGCGTCACGAGTGCGCGGCGTTCTCGAGCGCGGAGGCGTTGCTCGAAGCCTGTGAGGCGGTCTCCATCGCGGTGCCGACCGTGCAGCACCGCGCCGCGCTCGAGCGCGCGGCGGCCGCCGGACGGCACGCGCTGGTGGAGAAGCCGATGGCGCCCACCGTATCGGACGCGGACGCCATGATTGAGTCGGCGCGGCGCGCGGGCATTCACCTTCAGGTCGGACACGTCGAGCGCTTCAACCCGGCGCTGCGCGCGGCGCGGCCGCACGTCCACTCGCCCAAGTTCATCGAGTGCCACCGGCTGGCGGTGTTCCAGCCGCGCTCGCTCGACATCGATGTGGTGTTCGATCTCATGATCCACGATCTCGATATCGTGCTCGACGTGGTCGGCGCCGCGCCCTCCAGCATCTCCGCGGTCGGAGTGGCCGTGCTATCGGAGAACGAGGACATCGCGAACACGCGTCTGGAGTTTCCCGACGGCTGCGTCGCGAACCTCACCGCGAGCCGCGTCTCGCAGGAGCGGCTGCGTCGCATCCGCTTCTTTCAGGGCGACGCGTATCTGTCGATCGATCTCTTCGAGAAGACGGCCGACCTGCTGCACGTGGATGTCGAGCGGCTGCGGGCCATGCGCGCGAGCCCGCTCGCGGCGCTCGCCGCGATCTCGCGCGGCAAGCTGGCGCCCGAGGGGGGTGAGCCGCTCACGCTCGAGCTCGCCGCGTTCGCCCGCTCGCTCAAGACCGGCGGACCCGGCGCGGCCTCGGCCGAGGCGGGCCGCGCGGCGCTCGCGGTGGCCGAGGAGGTGCGTGGCGCGATGAAGCGGCGCGCACGACAGTGGGCGAGCCTCTCGAGCGCCGGTTCCTGATCGTCGCCGGAGAGGCTTCCGGGGATCTTCATGCGGCGCGCCTAGTCTCGGCTCTGCGGGAGCTGGGCCCATGCCGCGTCCGCGGCGTCACCGGGCCGGCGCTCGAGAACGCCGGGGCGGAACGCGAAGTGGCCATGGACGAGCTCGCGGTGATCGGATTCTCGGCCGTGTTGCCGCGCTTGCCGCGGCTGTGGAGCGCGTACCGGCGCCTGCTGCGCGTCCACGACGAGTTCAAGCCGCACGCCTCGATCCTCGTGGACTCGCCGGGCTTCAACTTCCGCATCGGGCCAGCGCTCAAACGCCGCGGGGCGCGCATCTTCTACTACATCGCGCCCCAGGTGTGGGCGTGGCATGCCGAGCGCGCCGCCGAAATGGTCGCCTGGGTCGACCGCCTGGGCGTGGTGTTTCCGTTCGAGGAGCGGTTGTTTCGGGACGCGGGAGTCAACGCCACGTACGTGGGCCATCCATTGCTCGACGATCTCGCGCCCGAGGTGGACGAGGCGACGCTGAGACGCGAGCTGGGCATCGGCCCGCAGCAGCGTATCGTCGGGCTCCTGCCCGGCAGCCGCGCGCAGGAGATCGACCATCACCTTCCGATCATGCGCGCCGCCGCGGAGCGACTGGCCGAGGGCCGCCCCGATCTCGCGTTCGTGGTGGCGCTCGCCCCCGGCGCGGCGCGGACGCCCGCGCGCGAGGGCCGTGCGACGTGGACCCTGGTGAGCGGCCGCACGCGCGCGGTTCAGAAGTTCGCGCGGGTGTGCGCGGTGGCCTCCGGCACGGCGACGCTCGAGACCGCGCTGTTCGGGACGCCGCTCGCGATCGTCTACCGCGTCGGCCGGATCAACTATGCGATCGCGCGGCGCGTCATTCGTCTCGATCGCATCGGGCTGCCGAATATCGTCGCCGGGGAGGACGTGGCGCCGGAGCTCATCCAGGACGCGTTCACGCCCGAGGCGCTCGCGGCCACGCTGGCCGGGTGGCTCGACGACGGTGCCTCGTATCAGCGGGCGTGCACCGGACTCACACGCGTTCGCGAAAAACTCGGCGCCGCCGGCGCCTCGCGTCGCGCCGCCACGGTGGCGTGGCAGCTGGCGGGCGGATGACCCGGAACGTGCGCTACCCGTGGTGGGTCGAACCCGGCACCTGGTTGGCGTCCGCACTCGTGCGGGCCGTCGGCGCGACGTGGCGCATCGAGCGCATCGGGGTCGATCCCACGGAATCGAGCGATCCGGCGCGCGAGCGCTTCATCTTCGCGTTCTGGCATTCGCAGCTCGTACCGCTGGTGTACTCACACCGCGACCGTGATGCCGCGGTGCTGGTGAGCCGTCACCTCGACGGGCAGGTGATCACGCGCATCCTGGAGCGGCTCGGCTTTCACACCGCGCGTGGCTCGAGCACGCGCGGGGGCGACGAGGGCCTGCGCGGCCTGCTCGCCCATGCGCAGGTGGGGCGCGACCTCGGCGTCACCCCCGACGGGCCACGCGGGCCCGCCGAGGTGGTGAAACCGGGCGTGGTCTACCTCGCGAGCCGCAGCGGACTGCCGGTGATCCCGATCTCGGCGGCCTCGCGACCATCCCGCCGCCTGCGTTCGTGGGATGGCCTGCGCATACCGGCGCCGTTCGCCCGCGTGCGCATCGAGACGGGCGCGCCGCTGCGGATTCCGTCGATGCTCGACGAAGCCGCCGAGGAGCGCTGGCGCCTGCGCCTCGAATCCGAGCTGCGCGAGCTCACCACGCGCGTTCGCTCCGCGATCGGAGAGCCGCGTTGAGCGCGGTCTGGACGGCTTACCGTGTGCTCGCCCCGGTGGCGGGAGCGCTCGCCCCCGCCATCGGCGTGTTCGCGCCGGCGGCCGAGCGCACGCGCTGGTCGGAGCGGCTCGGCCTGGCGCCGGCGTTGGGCGGCTGCGAGGCCTGGATTCACGCCGCCTCACTCGGCGAGTGCGCGGCGGTGGGCCCGCTTGCTCGCGAGCTGCGTGCGCTCGACTCTCAGGCGCGGCTGATGCTGACGAGCACGACGCGCACCGGGCGCGAGCGGCTCGCGGCGCTCGATGGTGCCGTGGCGCTCGCGCCCCTCGATGCGCCGCAGGCGGTGCGCCGCTTTCTCGCCCGCGTCCAGCCCGCCCGATTGTTCGTGATCGAGACCGAGCTGTGGCCGCACTGGCTCCTGGCTGCGCGCGAGCGCGGGATTCCGGTGGCGTTCGTGAGCGCGCGGCTCTCGCGGGCCTCGGTGCGCGGCTACCAGCGGCTCGGCCGTCCGCTGCGCGCGTTGCTCGCGGGCGTCTCGGCGGTCTTGAGCCAGAGCGCGGAAGACGCGGCCCGCTGGCGCGAAGTCGGGGTGCCGGGGGATCGCCTCGCGGTGTGCGGCAACCTCAAGTTCGACGCGCTGCCAGCGCCCGTGACGGAGGATGAGCGCGCCCGCGGCCGGGCCGCGCTCGGTCTCGATCCCGCGCGGCCGCTGCTCACGCTCGGGAGCCTCCGGCCGGGCGAGGCCGCGCCGCTCGCGCGCGCGTGGCGCTCGCTCGATCCCGCGCTCGCCGGGCGGTGGCAGGTGGTCGCCGTGCCGCGCCACGCGCAGGCGCTGTCCGGACTCGAAGGGGAGGCGCGAGCCGCCGGGATCGGAGCGCGTCCGGCGGAGGCGGGCGGGGGCGATGGCGCGTGGCGCTGGGATGCGCGCCCGGGCGTGCTGATGTCCTACTACGCCGCGAGCGAGGCGGCGTTCGTCGGCGCGAGCCTCGTGCCGCTCGGCGGTCACAATCCGCTCGAGCCGGCGGCGCTCGGAGCGGCCGTGCTGACCGGACCGGAGATGAGCCATCAGAAGCCCGCGGTCGAGGCGCTGGCGCGCCACGACGGCATCGAGATTGCGGACGCCACGCGGCTCCCTGCGGCGCTGGCGCGGCTCCTCTCCGACGAATCGTTCCGAGCGGAGCGCGCTCGCGCCGCCCTCGCTGCGGTCGAGGAATTGCGCGGCGCCGCGCGGCGCGCCGCCGCGGAGTTGGCGCGCCGCGGCCTGTGGCCGGTGGCCTGATGAGCGCGCTGCTCGCGGCCGGCGCCTCGCTCATGGAAGCGGCGTGGGAGGCGAGGCGGCGGCTCTACGCGCGCGGAATCCTCAAGCCGTCACGCGTTCCGGCGCGCGTGGTGTCGATCGGCAACCTCACGGTGGGCGGAGCCGGCAAGACCACACTCACGCTTCATCTCGCGCGCCGCGCGCGCGAGCGCGGTACGGACTTCCGGGTGGTGTGCAAGCGGTACCGCCCCGGTCCGGATGGGCGCGGCGACGAGGAGCGGCTCTATCAGGCGGCGCTGGGCGAATCCATGGTGCTCGCGGGCCGGACGAAGCGCGTGCTGGCGGCGCGGGCCGCGGCTCAGGCGCCGCTCGTGCTCGTCGACGACGGCTTCTCGCACTGGAGCCTGGAGCGCGATGTGGACATCGTGCTGGTCGACGCGCTCGATCCCTGGGGTGGCGGGCAGCTGCTGCCAGCCGGAAGGCTGCGCGAGCCGCGTCGCGCGCTCCAGCGCGCCGAGGCGGTGGTGCTGACGCGATTGCCCAAAGGCAGCGCGCTGCCGGATCTCGTCGAGGACGTGCGGCGGGCGGCGCCTGCGGCCCGGCTCGCGGGGGCGCGTCATGAGGTGAGGGGCTTCCGCGACCTCGCGGGCCTTGCGTGCGAGCGGCCGGAGCGGGCGCATGTCGTGACCGCGACCGGGAATCCCGCCGCGGTGATCGCGAGCGCGAGGGAGAGCGGCTGCGATGTGACCGGACAATCGGTGTACCGTGACCACCACGCGTTCACCGCGCGCGAGGCCGAACGCGAGGGGGCGGCGGCGGCCGCGGCCGGCGCCTGCGTGCTCCTCACCGCGAAGGATGCGGTGCGCTGGCCGGGAGGGGGAGCGCTCGAGCGGGTGATGGATGTGACGTGGAGCTGGCAATGGGGGGGCGAGGACGTGGAGCGCCTGGTGTTCGGAGAGGGGCCGTGACGCGCCGCGCCGACGTGCTGGTGCTGGGCAGCGGGATCGCCGGGCTCATGACGGCCCTGTGCGTCGCGAAGCGCGCCGACGTGCTGATGATGACCAAGAAGCGCGCCGATGACTCCAACACCAACTGGGCGCAAGGCGGCATCGCCGCGGTGTTCGATCGCGAGGATTCGTTCCGCGATCACGAGCTCGACACGCTGCGCTGCGGCGCGGGGCTGTGCTCGCTGCGGGTGGTGCGCGAGGTGGTGACCGAGGCTCCGGAGCGCGTGAGGGAGCTGGAGAAGCTGGGGGTCGCGTTCAACCGCGTCGCGCGCGGCTACGCGCTGGGCCGCGAAGGCGGTCACTCGCGACGCCGGATAGTGCACGCTTCCGATTTCACCGGCCGGGCGATCGAGCGAGCGCTGCTCGCGCGCGTGCGGCGCCACCGGCGCATCGAGTTGCTCGAGAACCAGCTGGCCGTGGATTTGATCCTCGACTCGCGGCTGCGCCGGCGCCGCGGCGGCCCGGACGCGTGTTGGGGCGCCTACGTCATGGACCGCAGCGATGGGCGGATTCACGCGGTCACGGCACGCGCCACCGTGCTCGCGACCGGCGGCTCCGGCAAGGTCTACCTCTACACCACGAATCCCGACATCGCGACCGGCGACGGCATCGCGATGGCGTACCGGGCCGGCGTCCCGCTTCGCAACCTCGAGTTCGTGCAATTCCACCCGACGTGCCTCTACCATCCGGGGGCGAAGTCGTTTCTCCTGAGCGAGGCCCTGCGCGGCGAGGGAGCGGTGCTACGCACGCTCGATGGCAAACGCTTCATGACGCGCGTTCACCCGCTCGCCGAGCTCGCCCCGCGTGACGTGGTGGCGCGGGCGATCGATCGCGAAATGAAGCGGCGGGGCGAGCCGCACGTGCTGCTCGACATCACGCACGTCCCGGCGGCGCGCGTCCGCGCGCGATTTCCGAACATCTTCGCGGCCCTGCGTCGCTACGGGCTCGATCTCACGCGCGATCCGATCCCGGTGGTGCCGGCCGCGCACTACATGTGCGGCGGCATCGACGCGACGTTGGCGGGCCGCACCGCGCTGCCGGGGCTGTTCGCGCTCGGCGAGGTGGCGTGCACCGGGCTGCACGGCGCCAATCGGCTCGCCAGCAATTCCCTGCTCGAGGCGCTGGTGAGCGCCCACCACGCGGCGGCGGCGGTGGCGTCCCGGCTCGCGCGGATCCGCAGCGCGCCGCGTGGCGAGAGCTGGTCGGCGCGCGGCACGCGAGCGGCGCTCGAGACCGTGGTGTTCGATCACAACTGGGACGCGGTGCGCCGCACCATGTGGGACCTGGTCGGCATCGTGCGGACCGACGAGCGCCTGAGGCGGGCGCGGCGCCGGCTCGCCCTGCTGGCGGAGGAGATCGACGCCGATTACGACGCGCTGCGTCTGACGCCCGACCTGGTCGAGCTGCGCAACATCGCGCTGGTCTCGCGTTTGATCGTGGCGGCCGCATCGCGCCGCGACGAGAGCCGTGGACTCCACTTCAACCTCGATCACCCGCGTGCGCGGGCGAGCTGGAACGCGCTCGTCATCGAGCTGCGCGCGCGCGGCGGCCGGCTTGCCGCCGCCGAGCGGCCGGTCCTATAGTGCGGGATGGCCGAAAGCGGGGAGGGCGCGCCGGTGAATCGTCCGGAGCGGTCGTTCTGGGAGGTGGTGGACGAGCTGCGGGAGCGTTCCCCGCGCTATCCGCGCGAGGCCTATGGCTTCGTGGTCGCGGCGCTGGCCTCGACGGTCGGAGAGCTGCCGCGCGAGCGACGCGAAGATCCGCTCCGCCGACACCTGAGTGGTCCGGAGCTCGTGGAAGGTGTCATTCGGCTGGCGCGGCGCGAGTTCGGCGATCTCTCCGAGATCGTGTTCCGGGAGTGGAACGTGACGAGCTCCGAGGACATCGGGCGGATCGTGTTCGAGCTCGTGGAGTCGGGCCAACTGAGCGCGCGTCCCGAGGACCGGCTCGAGGATTTCGTCGTGGCCCGCGAGCTGATGGCGTCGCTCGCCTCGCGACCGCGCGCCCCGGCGGGCGGATGACGGGAGCCGTCCGGCTCGCCGGCCGCGCCGTGGCCCTCGGATCCGGCCGCGCGGCCTGTCCCCGATGAAGACCTACCTCCGGCTGCTGGGCTATGTCCGCCCCTATCGGCTTCAGCTCGCAGCGGCGCTCGCCTGCATGGCGGTTTACGCCGCGACGTCGATGTTCTCGGTGTCGGCGGTCTCGCCATTCCTTCAGCTGTTCTTTCTCAAGCCGCACGCCGCGCCGGGCGCGCCCGCTCCCCATCTTTCCGGGCTCGCGTGGATGCCCGCCGGCATGCGCTCGGCGCTCGAGACGATGGTGCTCGATCCGCGTCCGTTGGTCGGCCTCGAGCGCATCTGCATCCTCATCCTCGCGCTGCTCTTCCTCAAGAACCTGACCGACTACCTGCAGGGATTCCTCATGATCGCGATCGAGCAGGCGGTGATGCGCGACCTGCGGAGCGCGCTCTACGCGCACCTGCAGAAGTTGTCGCTGTCGTTCTTTCACGGCCAGCGGGCCGGCCGACTGATCTCGCGGATCACGAACGACGTCGAGTACCTGAGGGTGTGCATCGCCGCGAGCCTCAGCAACCTCGTCAAGGACGGACTCACGCTGCTCGGCCTGCTGGTGGTCGTGTTCACGGCCTCGTGGCGCCTGGCGTTGCTCTCGATGTTGATCCTTCCGCCCTCGGGGCTGCTGCTCGCCGTGATCGGGCGCAAGATGCGCAAGCGCTCGGGGCTCGCGCAGGAGCGCATGGGCGATCTCACCGGGATCGTGCAGGAAACGGTGAGCGGTGCGCGCGTGGTGAAGGCGTTCGGCATGGAGGCGGCGGAGCGGCGGCGCTTCGACGCCACGAACGAGGCGTATTACCGCTCCTTCGCGCAACTGCGCCGGCTCTCGGCGGCGGCCGCGCCGGTGAGCGAGTACACCATCGTGCTCGTGGCGGTGTCGATGTTGTGGCTCGGCGGGCGCGAGATCTTCGTCACGCACACGCTCGAGCCGAACACGTTCGTGATGTTCATCGTCGCGCTGCTCGCCACGATCTCGCCCATCAAGGCGCTCTCGGAGGTCAACGCCAACGTCCAGCAGGGGCTGGCCGCGGCGATACGCGTCTTCGAAGTGCTCGACACCGCGCCCGAGGTCGCCGAGCGCGCGGGCGCACGGGCGCTCCCGCCGTTCCGTCACGCGGTGAGATACGAGCACGTGACGTTCGCCTACGAGGCCGGTCGGCCGGTGCTGCACGACATCACGTTCGAGCTGGCCCGCGGCGAGGTGGTGGCGCTGGTGGGCTCGAGCGGCGCTGGAAAGAGCACCACCATGGATCTGCTGGCGCGCTTCTACGATCCGACCTCCGGGCGCGTGACGTTCGATGGCCAGGACCTGCGCGAGGCCACGCTGCCCTCGCTGCGCTCACAGCTCGGCATCGTCACGCAGGAAACGATTCTGTTCCACGACAGCGTGCGCAACAACATCGTTTACGGCTCGCCGAACGCTTCCGATGCCGAGATCGAGCGCGCCGCGGACGCCGCGCACGCGCTCGAGTTCGTGCGGCGATTGCCCCGCGAGTTCGACACCGTGATCGGCGAGCGCGGCGCGAAGCTGTCGGGCGGCGAGCGGCAGCGCCTCGCGATCGCGCGGGCGCTACTGCGCAATCCTCCCATCCTGCTCCTCGACGAGGCCACCTCGTCCCTCGACACCGAGAGCGAGCGGCTGGTGCAGGATGCGCTGGAGCGGCTGATGCGGGATCGAACCGTGCTCGTGATCGCGCACCGGCTCTCGACCGTCCAGCATGCCGACCGGATCGTCGTGCTGGATCGCGGGCGCATCGTCGCCACCGGGACGCACGACCAGCTGCTGGAGATGGACGGCCAGTACCGCCGGCTGCACGATCTCCAGTTCGCGACCTGAAGGCGGCGCGGCGGTGAAACGCCTCGAGGCCCCGCCGGGAGGCTTCCGCAGGATCGCGGTGATCCGGCTCTCCTCGCTCGGCGACGTGGTGCTGACGCTCCCGACGGTCCGGGCCCTGAAGCATGCGTTCCCCGCGGCGGCGATCGACTACTGGACCAAGGAGGAGTTCGCCGACCTGGTGCGGCACGACCCCGCGATCGCCCACGTGCGCGAGCTCGAGCGCGACGCGCGACGGATCGAGGATCTGGTCTCGATGAGCGCCGAGCTCGAAGAACGCGACCTGATCGTGGACCTGCACTCCAACTGGAGGAGCCGCGTGCTGTCGTTCCAGCCGCGTATTCCGGTGCTGCGAGCGCCGCGCTATCGCCTGCGGCGCTCCCTGCTGGTGCACGCCCGCTGGCTGGGGCCCCAGCCCGTGCCGCCTGCCGTGACGCGCTTCGGCGCCGCGCTCGCGCCGCTCGGACTGGCCGCGGAGGGAACGCCGGAGCTCCATGTCGATGCGGCGAGTGAGCACTGGGCCGAAGAATGGCTGCGCGCGCGCGGCCTCTCCCATCCGGTGGCGCTGGCGCCGGGCGCGCGGCACGCCACCAAGCGCTGGCCGGAGGACTCCTGGTGCGCGCTGATCGATCGGCTCGCGGCGGCGCGCATTCCGATCGTGGCGCTGAGCCTCGCGAGCGAGCGCGACGCGCTCCCCAAGCTGCGCGCGAGCCTCGAGCGCGCGGGCGGAGCATGGAGCTGCGAGCGGCTCCCGCGCATGGCGGCGCTGCTCTCGCGCTGCCGGGCCTGCGCGAGCTGCGACAGCGGGATCATGCACGTGGCGGCGGCGCGGGGCGTGCGCGTGGTCGTGATGTTCGGTTCGACGGCGCCCGAGCTGGGGTTCGCGCCCGCGGGCGAAGGGCACGCGGTGCTGTGCCGTCACGAACCCTGCCAGCCGTGCACGCTGCATGGACGCGCGCGCTGTCCACGCGGTCACTTCCGGTGCATGACCGAGCTGCGCGACGGGGAGGTGTGGGAGGCGCTGGCCGCACGGCTGCGGTAGCGCGCTGCTTGGCGCGCGCGGCTGCAATGGTGCGGCGCTTGGCGCTCGCGCGCGGCACCTCCTATACTGCCGGGCCCGGCCGCGCATCGAGTGCGATGCACGACGGATTTCGCGGCCCTCGCCCCGCGGATCGGAGCGCGGGGCGTTCCAGGTGGATGGGAGCCACAGGTGACCGAAGCGAAGGATTCCAAGGCGTTCGTCGAGGACCTCACCGATCAGTCGGACGATTTTGCGCGCTGGTACAGCGAGGTGGTGCGCAAGACGCAGCTCGCCGACTACTCGCCGGTGCGCGGCTCGATGGTCATCCGGCCGTACGGCTACGCGATGTGGGAGCACATGCAGGCGCTGCTCGACCGGCGCATCAAGGCGACCGGCCACCAGAACGCCTATTTCCCGCTGTTGATCCCAGAATCGCTGCTGCAGCTCGAGGCCGATCACGTCGAGGGCTTCGCGCCGGAGTGCGCCTGGGTGACTCACGGGGGCCGCGAGGAGCTCGAGGAGCGCCTCGCCGTGAGGCCGACGAGCGAGGCCATCATCGGGCGCATGTACTCGCGCTGGATCGAGTCGTATCGCGACCTGCCGGTGCTGATCAACCAGTGGTGCAACGTCATGCGCTGGGAAAAGGTCACGCGCCCCTTCCTGCGCACCACGGAATTCCTGTGGCAGGAGGGCCATACCGCGCACGCCACCGCCGAGGAGTGCCAGGCGGAGGTGTTGCGAATGCTCGAAGTCTACCGCGAATTCGTCGAGACCGAGCTCGCGATCCCGGTCTGGACCGGCGGGAAGAGTGAGGCCGAGCGCTTCGCCGGTGCGGAGAGCACGTACACCGTCGAGGCCCTGATGCGCGATGGCAAGGCGCTGCAGGCCGGCACGTCGCACAACCTCGGGCAGCACTTCGCGAAGGTCTTCGACATCACGTATCAGGACGAGCAGGGCAAGCGTCAGCACGTGTGGCAGACCTCGTGGGGCGTGTCGACGCGCCTGATCGGCGCCATCGTCATGACCCACGGCGACGATCAGGGCTTGCGCCTGCCGCCGCGCGTCGCGCCGATCCAGGCGGTGGTGGTGCCGATCTGGAGGAAGCCGGAGGACCGCGCCACGGTGCTGGAGTTCGTGGATCGCGTGCGCGCGGCCGCGGGCGAACGAGTGCGCCTGTGGGTGGACGACCGCGACCAGTACACACCGGGCTGGAAATACAACGAGCACGAAATGCGCGGCGTGCCGATCCGGCTCGAGGTCGGGCCGCGCGACGTCGCGGGCGGCAGCGTCATGAGCGTGCGGCGCGATACGCGCGCGAAGGAGCCGATCGCGCTGGCGAAGCTTGCCGAGCGCCTGCCGGCACTGCTCGAAGAAGTGCAGCGTTCGCTGTTCGAGTCGGCCCGCGCGTTTCGGTCCGAGAACACGACGTTCGCGCGCGACGCGGACGAGGTCGAGTCGCACTTCGCGGCGAAGCGCGGCTTCGTGGCCGTGCCATGGAACGACGACGCGACGCTCGAGGCGCGGATCAAGGAACGCTCGGGCGCGACCCTGAGATGCGTGCCGCTGGATCAGTCGGCGTTTGCCTCGCACTCCGGCGGGCGCCGGGTGGCGCTGTTTGCGCGGGCCTACTGAGCGCGGCGCGCACGGCGGTGAGGCCGCGCGCGCGCGGCTCTGGATCCGGCTTCCCAACTGGCTGGGCGACGCGCTGCTCGCGCGGCCAGTGCTGACGGCGCTCGCGCGCTCGCGCGGGGCCGATTCGATCCGCGCCGCGGCGCCGCAGCCGATCCTCGATCTGCTCGCGGGTGACGGCTCGTTTGGCTCGCACGACGCCTGGCCGCACGACGGAATGGCGCGCGCCGCCTCGCTGGTCCGGGTGAGGGCGTGGAAGCCGGACGTGGCGCTCGTGCTTCCGCCCTCGCTCTCGAGCGCCGCCGAGGCCTGGCAGAGCGGGGCCGGGGTTCGAATCGGCTATGCGGGCGAGGGCCGCTCGGCGTTCCTGAGTCGCGCGCTCCCGCGCCCGGCGCGCGGGGCGCGGCACCTCGCGGATGAGTACCTCGATCTCGGCGCCGCGCTGGGCGGGACGCTGGACGTGGCCCGGGCGGCGCCGCCGCTGCCGGTGGCGCCGGAATCGCGCGCCGCGGCGGGGGAGCTGCTGCGCTCGCACTCGCTCGGTGACGCGCCGCTCGCGCTGCTCGGCCCGGGCGCGATCTACGGCCCCGCGAAGCGCTGGGGGGCCGACCGCTTCGCGTCGCTCGGCACGCGGCTCGCCGCGCGCGGCTTCGCGGTCGCGGTGTGCGGCACCGCGGCGGAACGAGAGGTGTGCGAGGCGGTGGCGCGCGGCGTGGGCGGCGCGCGCGTGGCGTCGCTGGCGGGCGCGACCTCTCTGGCGGCGCTCGCCGGCATCGCCGCCCTCGCGTCGGTCGCGGTGTGCAACGACTCCGGCCTCGCGCACCTCGCGGCCGCGGTCGGAGCTCCCACCGTCGTGATCTTCGGCTCGACCTCCAGCGCCTGGACCGCGCCGCTCGGAGCGCGCGTGCGCGTGGTTCAGCACGCGCCGGTGTGCTCGCCGTGCTTTCAGCGCACGTGCCGCATCGGCACGCTGTGTCTCGAGGCGGTTTCGGTGGACGAGGTCGAATCGGCTTGCGCGGAGGCCGCCGCGTGAGGGTGACACTGGTGCCCGCGCGGGTTGGGGGAAGCCCCACGCGGCTCGATCTCGCGGGCGCCGCGCTCGCGTTGCGCGGCCATCGCGTCCACTGGAGCGAGCCGCCGCGAGGAATTCCGGTGGCGCCCGCGGCGGGCGGGGCCGTGCTCGCGCGCTCGCGAATCGCGCTGCCCGAGGCCGACGTGGTGGCGGGCGACGCCGCGCGCGCGACGGAGACGGCGCTGGTGGGGTGGCGTTCGCGCGCGCACGCGCAGGTGCTGTCGGTGAGCCCGGCAGCGCTCGCGCGCTGGGGTGCGCTCGATCACCTCGCGTGGCACAGCCTCTACTCGCTCGGGCTCCTCGAGGAGCCCGACGCCGATGCACTGCGCACGAACACGCACGGCATCGAGCTCGAGCGCCTCGCGCTGTGGAGCGCGGAGGCGCCGCCCCCGGCACCCGAGGTGGCGCACGCCGATGTGGACGTGCTGGAGCGCGCCTGCGAGCGCGCGCTCGCCCGTCAACGCGCCCGCGCGCGGCGTGGCGCGGTGTTCCTCGATCGCGACGGCACGTTGGTCGTCGAGCGCGGATACCTCTCCGACCCGTCCGACCTCGAGCTGTTGCCGGGCGTTCCGGCGGCGCTCGCGGCGCTGCGCGGCGCCGGTTTCGCGCTGGTCGTGATCTCGAATCAGTCCGGCGTCGGGCGCGGCCTCTTCCCGCTCACGCGCGTTTACGAAGCGATGGCGCGTCTGCGCCAGCTGCTGCGCGAGCAGCATCTCGAGCTCGACGCGATCTACTTCTGCCCCCATCGGCCGGGCGACGGCTGTGACTGTCGCAAGCCGGGCCCGGGTTTGCTCGAGCGCGCCGCCGACGATCTGGTGCTCGACCTCGGCCGTTCCTTCATGCTTGGCGACAAGCTGATCGACGCCGAGGCGGGACGCCGCGCGGGCGGACGCGGAGTCCTGCTGCGCACCGGCTACGGCCGCGACGAGGAGCGCCGGATCGAGGCGGTGGGCCGCTCTCACGCGCCGGATGTCGTGGTCGACGATCTGCCGGCGGCGGTGCGATGGATCCTGGTCGAGGAGGAATCCGCCGAGCGCGATTGATCCGCGCGGGCGCATCCCGGGCGGGGAGCGCCCCTAGCGATCGACTTTGATCTCGAGGTGGTAATCCGCGCCTTCTCGCTCGCGGTGGTAATCGAGCGAGTACCCCGAGAGGTGGATCTGGGAGTCGGTGAGCCACCGATCATCCACGAGATCATCGAGCCGGCTGGGGAATCCCCCGTGTTCGCGACGGTAGAGATCGAGCGCGGTGCGCAGGTCGCGAACCTCGGCAGCCGAGAAGGGATCAGGGCCGGCGGAGGCGATCGCGGTGGTGGGATGCAGCACGTGCGCGAGGAGGCGGATCAGCAGGAAGCTCGCCACCACCACCGACGCGACCACCACCTCGCGCAGGATCGAGCGCGGCTTTTGGCCGCGCAGGTCCTGGGCGCTCGGGACGATCTGCGGCAGTCCGGGGTTCTTTCGCCCCACGAACTCGAGCCAGTGCGCCTCGAGCATGCGATGGAGCGCCTCGTAGGCCTCGTACTCGGAGAGCGGCGCGGCCTCCACCACCTCGGCCACGGTGTGCTGGCCGTCGATGATGCCGAACAGCTCGCGCTCCTCATCGCTCAGGGGCTCGGTCGGATCCGGCAGGTCGAGCACGCCCAGCAGTTGATACGGATCCTTGAACACGGTGACGAAGCGCTTCTGCTCGTCGGTGCGGCGCGCGGCCTCGATCAGCACGCCCTCGATGCTGAGCGTCAGCATCGGCTCCGCCTCCCAACGATCGTTGGGATCGAAGCGGTAGGTGCCGTTCTCCCAGCGCGTCACGCGCATCAGCGCGTCCTGGGTCTGACGCTCGACGAACGAGACCAGCTCGTCGGCCTCGAGATAGCGGCCGTTGACGAGCAGGTCCTCGAGATCACGATTGGACTCCTGCTGAATGGACTGGATGCCGCGGTACTGCTCCTCCGAGAGCCGATGGATCTTGAGCAGGAAGAGCAGGAGCGGGTCGTCCTTCTGCATGCCGGGGCGGCGCGTCGAGACGATGCGGCCCTCGAGGACGTAGACGACAGCGTGCTCGGTGTTCCACTCGAGCACGAGGCAACCGGTCTTCTTCTGCGTCCCGAGCAGCTGCAGGATCTCGGTGGCGGAGAAGTCGCGCAGGTTGCCCTGGAGCGCCATGTCGTCTTTCACGCTGCCGCCGCCGTGATTCGCCGGGGAGGATCGCCGCCGCGAGGCCGACTCGAGATCTCGGGCGTCTCGGCGCGCTCGTGGTGCCGGGTCTGGGCGATGAAGTAGCCCAGCAGCGAGCACGCGTAAACCAGCAACCACGTCGTCACGCCGATCCACATCGCGGTGTCATGCGCGCCCTCGAGCAGGCGCGGCTCGAAGCTGAACGGGGCTTTGAGCCCGATCCACGGGCCGCACAGGCCCGCGGTGGCGGACAGCAGCAGGAGCGGCAGGAACAGCCGATCGAGCGAGAGCATGCCGAAGCCCGGAATCAGCGTGGCGAGCGCGGTGCGAAGCATCTCCCAGCGCCGCTTGACGCCGCGGCGGCGTTGCATCAGCAGCACGCGCGCGAACTCCGCGCTCTCGGCCTGATTCTCGACCGCGGCGCAGGTGGCGCACAGCGCGGTCTCGCGGCGGCGCTCCGCGCAGCGCCGGCACACCACGCAGCCGCAGTTGCTGCAGCTGCGCAGCGGCATGTCGGTGTGGAGCCGGCGGCCCAGGAACGCGGCCCCGATCGCGAGCAGCACGGTGAACACGCTGAAGAACCAGCCCGAGCACTCCCACTGCGAGCGCCAGCTGGGCGGCAGCATCGCGCCGCCGCTGCCGCTCGCGTGCACCGCCGGCATCGCGCGCCAGAAGGTTCGTGGCGCTAGCCACTGATCGACGAGCGGCAGGAGGCCGTCCTCGGTGGCCTGCGCCTGGTAGGCCTTGACGAGGTCGAAGTTCAGCGACGAGGCGCGTTGCAGCGCGTCGTTCGCGGACTTGTACTCGTAGCGCTGGGTGAAGATCTGCGACGCGTTGAAGTACGCGGCCGCGTTGTGCGGATCGGCCGCGTAGGCCTTCTGGTACATGTCGAGAGCTTCGTCGGGTCGGCCCTGCATGGCGAGCGTGTTGCCGAGATTGTTGAGCACACGGTCGTCGGTCGGCCAGATCTGGAGCGCGCGGCGATACGCGCGCTCGGCGAGCTGGAGGTCGCCGCCCCGCCGCGCCAGCCAGCCGAGCGCGAAGTGCGCGAACGCGTCGTCGGGGTGGTGATCCGCGAGGTCGGTGATCTGCTGCTGGCGGTCCGGCGAGTAGGGCTCGGCCGCGAGCTCGGGAATCCCGAAGAACGGGCCCGCTTCGGGACGCAGCGGCACGGTCAGCCGGTCGATCGAGCCCGCGAACCACGGCGCCGCGCCGATCATGAGCGTGAGTCCGATGAAGACGATCCGCTCGCGGACGCGCAGCGTGGACCACAGCAACCCCAGCATCGCGAGCGCGGGGAGCGCGAGCCCCACGCCGGCAAGGAACGGCAGCACGACGAAGCCCCAAGCCCAGATGCGCGCCCCGCGCAGCTCGACGATGAGGCCGAGCCGCTCCTGAACGATGTGCCGAAGTTGCGCGTTGCGCAGGAACACGAGCAGGACGGCCGCTGCGAGGAGGCCGAGGAACAGCGACTGGATGGCGACCACCAGCACGTTCGCGAGCAGCGAGAGCTGCAGCACGAAGTTCTCGCGCGCGAGCTCGAGCGACGCCGCGAACTGGAGCAGCGCCTGGCTCGGTTCGCGCAGCACGAACCACGAGGCGAGCGTGAGGTGTGGCGCCACGTAATCGGCGTCGAGGTCACACGCGCCGCGCAGGAAGCGGACGGCTTCATCGAAACTGCCCGTGCTGTAGAGCTGGAGCCCGCGACGATAGAAGATGCGCGATTCCTGGGGCAGGGCGCCAATGTGGTTGTGCGACCGGTAGTCGAGCCATGCGGTCACGTCGTCGAAGCGCGCGGGGGGCGGAAACGCGGGCCCAGCCGGCGCGGCGGTCGCGTTGGCCGCGGCCTCCGGGGTCGCGAGCACCGGCCCGTGCGCGGGCGGACCCGGCGCCGCGCTCGAGTGAAGGACCAGCGTCGGCGCGTGCGCCAGCGCCGTGCTCCCCTGTGCGGCGCTCGCGTGAGACGCCGCGGGCGCGGACGCGGCGCCATCGTCGGGCCCCTGCGCGCCGGGCGCGGAAGCGCTGGCCGGCTCGGGTTTCGCCGGAGCCGCCGCCGGAGCGGCCGAAGGTGACGAAGCCGCCGCGGGCGACGAAGCCGGCGCCGAAGCCGCCGCGGGCGACGGAGCCGACGACGATGGAGCGCCCGCCGCAGAGGAGGGCGGCGCGAGTGAGGAGGGGACGGCCGCGCTCGTGGTGTCGGCTTTCGCGGACGAGGCGTCCGCGGCCGGCTTCGCGGCGAGCGAATCACCGGGGAGCGAGGTGGCGGAAGGATCGGGATCCGCGTGGGAGCGAAGCGGAGCGCCGCCCGCCAGGACGAGCGCCATCATCAGGGCCAGCGCGTGAGGACGAACGCGAACCCACGCGCTCGTTCCGCGCCCCCCCATCGTAGAAAGCCGGATTTCCGCCTCGGGCCCTCGCGAGGCGGTGAATCGTCCGTGTTCAGGCGCCATGGAAGTCCAGTCCCTTGACAGTGCCCCGGGGCGACCCTAACGTGGCAGGTCCAGCGCGGTTATCGGCGGGCCGCGCTATCTTCTTGACCCCAAAGCTCCCCGGCGATTCCCCCGGCCGATGGGCCCCGTCGCCGGCCCGGTGCCCGGTTTTCGGCCCATGATCGAGCGAACATGAGCGGCGAAGCGGCCATTTCGACCCCACGGTGGATCCGAGTCTCGGAGGCCCTGTCCCATGCCGGCGAGACGGTGGAAGTCCGTGGCTGGACGACACATCGGCGCTCGAGCGGCAAGGTCCAGTTCCTGCTCGTACGCGACGGTAGCGGCGTTATCCAGTGCGTGGCGGGGCTGAAGGATCTGACCAGCGAAGCCTGGGAAGCCTGCGCGCGCCTCGGCCAGGAATCGGCCGTCGTGGTGCAGGGGACGCTCCGGCCCGACTCGCGCGCGCCCGGCGGCGTCGAGCTCGGCATGAGCTCGCTTCAGGTGATCGCCGAGACCGAGGGTTTTCCCATCAGCCCCAAGGAGCATGGGGTGGACTACCTGATGGACCACCGCCACCTGTGGCTGCGCTCGAGCCGCCAGCTCGCGATCCTGCGCATGCGCGCGGAGGTGATCGCCGCGTTTCGCGACTTCATGGATCGCGAAGGCTTCCTGCTCGTGGACGCTCCGATCTTCACGCCGAACGCGTGCGAGGGAACGACGACGCTGTTCGAGACCGCGTACTTCGACGAGCGTGCCTACCTCACGCAGAGCGGCCAGCTCTACGAGGAGGCGGCGGCGATGGCGTTCGGGCGCGTGTACTGCTTCGGCCCCGCGTTCCGCGCCGAGAAGAGCAAGACGCGCCGCCACCTGATCGAGTTCTGGATGATGGAGCCGGAGTGGGCCTTCGCGACGCTGGACGACATCCTCGCGCTCGAGGAGCGGCTGATCGAGTACACCGTCGGGCGCGTGCTCGAGCGGCGCGCCGAGGATCTGAAGACGGTGGAGCGCGACATCACGAAGCTCGCGAGGGTGCGCGCGCCATTCCCACGCATCCACTACAACCAGGCGGTCGAGCGCCTGCACGCGGCGGGTTTGTCGTTCGATTGGGGCGGCGACTTCGGCTCGCCGGACGAGACGGAATTGTCCGGACAGTTCGAAACGCCGATTTTCGTCACCAACTATCCCGCCGCGGTCAAAGCGTTCTACATGGAGCCCGATCCGGCGGATCCGCGTCTGTCGCTCTCGGCCGACTGCCTCGCACCCGAAGGCTACGGAGAGATCATCGGCGGCGGACAGCGCATGGTATCGCTCGAGCTGCTGACGAAGCGCATCGACGAGCACGGCCTGCCGCAGGAAGCGTTCGAGTGGTACAAGGATCTGAGGCGCTACGGCTCGGTCCCGCACTCCGGCTTCGGCATCGGAGTGGAGCGCACGCTCGCCTGGATCGCGGGGCTCGACCACGTGCGCGAGACGATCGCGTTTCCGCGCATGCTGCACCGCCTGCGGCCGTGAACGGCGCGCGGCGGAGGAGGACGGAATGAAGCTGGCCCAAAATTGCGCGATGACGGCAGCGGCGGCGCTGCTCGCGCACGCCGCGATCTCGTGTCATCCCTCGCCCACGCCGCAATCGACCGCGCAGCCCCTACCGCAATCGAGCACGCAGCCCGCGGCCGCGAGCATGGCGGCCGATACCACGCTCTATGCGCGGCTCGGCGGCGATGCGGGATTTCAGGCCATCGCCGCCGGGCTCGCGGCCAAGATCGGATCGGATGGCCGCGTCAATCCGTTCTTCGCCGACACCGACATGGAGGCGTTCAAGGCCGGCTTCGCCAAGTTCCTGGCGCAAACCTGCGGCGGCCCCAAACTCTACGCGGGCCCCGACATGAAGACGGTGCACGCGAATCTCGGCATCGCCGATCCCCAGTTCGACGCGATGGTGGAGGATCTGGGCGCGGTCCTCGATGCGCGCGGGGCAAGCGCCGCCGATCGCGCCGGGCTGCTGGCCCGTCTCGCGCCCCTGCGCTCGGAGATCGTGATTCACTGAGCGGCGGCGCGCGGCGCGGCGATCAGCGCCGGTGCATCACGACCAGGGCCTGGTCGCCGCGCGAGGGCTCGATGGTGTCCTCGGCCGCGTAGGTCTCGATCAGCGAGAGGCGCTCCTGCGGGCTGCGGAACGGCGCGCCCGTGCCCGCCCACGCGGCGCCGCTCGCGAGCGTGCCGAGCCGCACCACCAGCCATTCGGGCTTCTCCATCGTCACGACGTCGGTGTACCAGCCCGGACCCTGGAGGCGCCGCTCGGCCACCTGCGGTGACACCAGACCGACCTCGTCGACCACCACCAGCGGACAGTGATAGCCGACGATGCCAATCGGCTCGAGCAGCACCTTCTCGCCCGCGCGCGCGTGCGCGTTCAGGTAGTCGGCGGCGCCGCCAAAGCCCATGAACTCGATGTCGGTGCGCGAGAAATACACCGAGAGCGCGTCGAAGTAGATGCTCACGATCAGCACCAGCGCCGCCACGTAAATGGGTGCGCCCTGCACCACGATCGGCATTCCGACCGCGGCCACGATCGCAAGAGCGGCGAGCGGCACCATCAGGTACCAGTAGAAGTACGCCACTCCGAGCAGCGAGTACGCGAGCCACACCGCCAGGCCCGCGAACGCGAGCTGGGCGATGCCGCTCCTGCGGATCTTCCACAGCTTCGGAAATCCCATCACCAGCGCGGGCGTGAAGAACACCGCGATCACCACGAGGTGGCCATACTCGACCACCTTGCTGGTGCGCTCGAACGGCCGTGGGATCAGCCATCCCCACCACATCCGTCCGGCGAGCGGGCCGGGCGTTCCATAGAGGTGGGATTTCGCGAACACGCTCTGCGGAATCACGGTGTGGTAATAGAGCGCGAGCGGGACCAGCCCCGCCGCCACGATCGCAGCCGCGATGATCGCGTCGCGACGCCGGGCCAGGGCGGCGAGGAGCACGGCGACCACGAAGCCCTCGGGCCGCGAGAGCGCGAGGGCCGCGAGCGCGACCGGCCCCGCCGGATGGCGACGCGAGAGCAGCGCGGCCGAGAGCGCCATCAGCATGAACATGATGCCGTTCTCCATCCCGGAGGCGGTCATGGCGGAGAAGTAGGGCCAGGCGGCGAAGAAGAGGCCGAAGCACCAGGCGCTGGCGCGCGAGACCGATGCTCTCAGCAGCGCGGCCACCGTCACCAGCGTGACCGCGTCGGCCGCGATTGCGGAGATACGCGACCACGTGATGGGCGAGAGGTGGAGCAAGAAGCCCAGCGACATCCACACCGTCCAGAGCGGCGAGGTGAAGCCCATCACGTGCTGGCCCGGGTTGAACACCAGGCCGTGTCCCTCCGCGAAGAAGCGCGCATAGCGGAACGTGATGTAGGCGTCCTCGGCTGCCTCCGGGATCATGTAGGCCACGACCAGGCGCGCCATCAGCATGGCGACGAGCGGGATCAGGAACGGCTCCTTCCAGCTCATCAGGTCTGAGAGCCCGGGCAGGAGCCGCGGCGTCTCGGCTTCCGGTGGGGGAGCGGGACGATGCGGGGGGCGGCTCGGCTCGGCGGCTCGGCGGCGGCGAGAGGACATTCGGAATCCTTGGGGACCAACGTCCGGGGCGTGACCCATCAGGGCGACAAGCATGCCACCTTAGCAAACGATTTGCAGGCGCGGCAATCGCGAGCGCGCCGGGAAGCGAGCGGCCGGGATTCTTGACAGCCGGCGGGGGTCTTCCTAGTGTCCGCGATTCCCCTCGCGGCCAGGGCCCCGGCGAAGCTCGGCCGCGCGGCCGGAGGAGAACCGAAGGGTGAGGCGGAATTGACAGCGCGAAGCGGCGATCCTTAGACTCCATGCACTTCGTGGCTCGTGTCGGCGGCAGCGGACTCATCCCCCGGGCCGGGTTGGTTTTCCTGGGGGTGTTCGGCCCCCTCGCGGCTGGCTGCTCCCCCCGTTCCCATTCGCAGGTGGTGGAAGATTCACTCACGAGCGGGCGTATCACGTTGGTCAGTGCCAAGGAGGCGCGCGGGATGATGGCGCGCGAGCGCGATGCGTTTCAGGCGCTCTATCCCCAGGCACGGATCGAGATCGAGGGCGGCACCTCCCGCGACGCGATCGGACGTTTGTTCGGCGGCACATCCGACCTCGCGGTCGTGACGCGCGAGCTGGCGCCCGAAGAGCGCGCGGCGGCGGCGCGCGGACGGATCGATCTCGAGGGCTTTCGCTTCGCGCGCGACGCGCTGCTCGCGGTGGTGAACCAGAATAACCGGGTGGAGAACCTGACGCTGGCGGATCTCGAGAGTATCTACGAAGGACGTGCGACCCACTGGTCCGAGTTCGGTGGCGACGGCGAGCGCATCGTGCCGGTCGTGCAGCGGCAGGATTCGGACGTGACGCAGTTCTTCATTCAGCGGGTGATGGGCGGCGGCCCGATCGCCGCCCAGTCGGTCACCGCCGATTCGGATTCGGGCGTGGTGGCCGAGGTCGCAGCCCGGGCGGGCGCGATCGGTTTCGTGTCGCTGGGCGCGAGCCTCGACGGCGCGCGCGCGCTTCGGCTGGCATCGCTACGCGGCCTGCCGTATCGCGACGCCGACCTCGAGCGGGTGTACGAGGGCCAGTATCCGCTCACGCGCTTCTTCAGCCTGTATGTCCGCGGCTCGAGCCGGCCCGCCGCGAACGGCTTCATCACGTACGTCACGAGCATCGATGGCCAGCGCCTGGTTCAGCAATCCGGGTTCGTGCCGACGGCCGTGCCGGTGCGATTCGTCCGGCGCTCCGCGATGCGGGGCGCCCACTAAAAGAGGAGACGGGAAAGTCACCATGATCCGACGCGGCTTCGGCGTTCTCGCGTTTTCGTTGGCGCTCACGCTGTGCACGGTAGGCGCGTCCGTCCGCCCGGTTCGCGCCGACGACCTGCGTGACGGCAAGGCAGCGCTTCAGACCGGCGACCTCGACGCCGCGCTTGCCGCGTTCCAGAAGGCCGCCTCCACCGGACAGGCCGAGGGACAGGCGGGCGTTGGACAGGTCTGGCTGCGTCGCTACCAGTACGCCAAGGCGCTCGATGCGTTCCGCACCGCCCAGAAGATGGATCCCAATCTCGCGATCGGCTATTGGGGCGAGGGTGAGGTGCTCAGGCAACAGGACAAGTGCCCGGACGCCATACCGCTCTTCAAGAAGGCGACCGATCTCGACCGCAAGTTCCCGGAGGCTCAGCTCGCGCTCGGCAACTGCCTGATTCTGACCGGCCAGCACGCCGAGGCGGTCGCGGCGCTCTCGGAAGGCCTCAAGTGGGGCGATAAGTGGCGGCCCAAGTTCCTGGTCGCGCTGGGAGATGCCGAGCTGGCGCGCGATTCGCTGCGCGACGCGGGCATCTATTACACGCGGGCGCGCGAGGAGGCGCCCGACGACCCGACGCCGCGGCGGGCGCTCGGCCTTTTCTACGTCAAGCGCGGCACGTGGGCGCTCGCGATTCCGGAGCTGCAGGGCGCGCTCGATCTCGACTCGACCGACATCGAGACCCACTTCGCGATGGGCCAGGCGCTCTATTACAACCAGCAGTACACGGACGCGCTCGAGCAGTATCGCTGGGTCACCTCGCACGCTCCGGACTATCCGCAGGGCCAGCTCGCGCTCGGGAACCTGCTCTACCTCGCCGGCGACAAGGATCCGCGCCGCTACACCGAGGCCCGGCCGCCGCTCGAGAAGTACACGCAGATGAGGCCGGACGACGCCAAAGGATGGAGCCTGTTGGGGCGCACGCTGGCCGCGCTCCACTTGAAGGACGACGCCCTGCCCGCCCTCGCGAAGGCCCAGGCCCTCGGCGACAAGAGCAAGGAGATGTACACCGCGCTCGGCCGGCTCTACGTGGACCGCAAGGAATGGGATCTCGCGCTCGCCGCCTTCGCCAAGGGCAGCCCTGACGCGCGGGACATGCTGCTCATCGGCCAGATGTACGTGTTCCAGAACAAGCTCGACGCCGCGGATTCGACGTATCGAGCGATCATCGCCATGGACTCGACCCGCAGCGAAGCCCGCTTCGCGATGAACGAGCTCGGCAAGCTCAAATTCCGCCAGAAGGACTACCCAGGGGCGGTCGCCATCCTCGGCAGGCGAATCGCTCTTGACCCGAATAGCGACGAGGCTTACTACTACATGGGATTGTCGTACAAGGAGATGAAGCAGTATCCGGAGGCTCTGAGCGCCCTCAAGCGGGCGGCCCAGCTGGGTGACGGACGGGCCGACCGCCATTTCTGGCTCGGAATCATGTACGAGCAGGTCGACTCGACCGCCCTGGCGGTGCCGGAGTTCGAGCGTTCGGTCGCGCTGGACTCGACCAGCGCCACCGCGGCCGTGGCGTACCGGCAGTTGGGCTACCATCGACTTCTGGACAAGGACTATGTCGGGGCGACGCCGCTGCTCGAAAAGGCGGCTGCGATCAACCCCAAGGATGTTCAGACCCTGGTGTGGCTGGGTCAGGGGTACCAGAACGCCCAGAACCGCCCCAAGGCGATGGAAAATTATCAGAAGGTGCTGTCCATCGATCCGAAGCAGCCGGATGCGCTCAGGGGCGTCAAGAGTCTGACCGGAGGAGCCAAATGAAGCAGCGGCAGGTGGGACAGATCACGGTGCTGACGCCCCGGGGCTACCTGACGGGTGGCGAGGAGACCGACGAGCTGGAGCGCACGATCAAGTCCGTGAGCGAGTCGGGCAACAAGCAGCTGCTCATCAACCTGGGCGAGACGCAGCACCTCAACTCCACGGCGCTCGGCGTGCTGATTTCGGCTCACACGAATTACGTGAAGCGCGGCGGGCAGATGAAGCTCTGCTCCGTCGACAAGCGGATCGAGAACATCTTCGTGATCACGAAGCTGTCGCTGGTGTTCGACGTCTACCCGAACGAGGAGCAGGCGATCGCCAGCTTCGCCGAGAAGGAATCGGTCTAGCCGCGAGCGCGGCGGAAAGGACGATCGTGGCCGTTCGCCGCAAGCAGGTCCGCAGCATCACCGTGATCGGGCTGAGGGGCAGCTTCTTCGGCGACAAGGAGACCGATGAGCTGCAGAAGGCGATCATGGACGAGGCCGCGACCGGCAACTCGCGCCTGGTGCTGGATCTGTCGGACTGCGAGGCCATGAATTCGATCGCGATCGGCGTGCTGATGAGGGGATACGCGAACTACAAGGGCCGCAGCGGCGAGATCAAGCTGTGCGGGCTCGGCAAGCGGATGAAGAGCATCTTCGTCATGACCAAGCTGATCATGCTGTTCGACCATCACGACACCGAGGAACAGGCGATCGCGGCGTTCTCGACCGCTTGAGATTTCATCATGCGCACACGGACGAGCATGGCGGCTGAGCCGCCGCGCTCCGGCCGAACCGGGCGGTAGACAGCCGCCCACCGGGATTCACCCACCCGGCGCCGTCCCGAAGCGGATGTCGCGTCGGATTCGAGGAGTTGGACCACCATGCGTCGTTACCTCGTGCCGCTGGGCTTCATTCTGGCCGCAGCCATCTCGATCACGATTTGGGCGTTCCTTCCCAAGTTGGGGGACATCGGCGAGAACATGCAGAAGGGCGGTCCGCTCGTGGCGGCGCTGATCCTGCTGATCATTCTGCAGACCTCGTTCATCGTGGAGCGCCTCTTGAGCCTCCGGAAGGCGCAGGGGCGGGGCTCGCTGCCCGAGTTCCTGAACGCGGTGCGCAAGCGCCTGCACAATGGCGACGTGGACGGCGCGATCAAGATCTGCGCCGCCCAGCGCGGCTCCGCGGCGAACGTCATCCGCGCGGGTCTCGAGCGCTACCAGCAGGTCAAGGCCGACGGCGCGCCCAAGGAGAAGATCGTGGCCGAGACCCAAGCCGCGATCCAGGAAGCGAACGGCCTCGAGGTTCCGCTGCTCGAGCGCAACCTGATCGCGCTCTCGACCATTGCCTCGATCTCGACCATGATCGGACTGCTCGGAACGGTGATCGGGATGATCCGTTCGTTCGCGGCCCTCGGCCACACCGGGGCGGTGGACGCCTCGAAGCTGGCGGTCGGCATTTCCGAGGCCCTCATCAATACGGCCGGCGGGCTGTTCTCGGCCATCGCCGGGATCGTGGCGTACAACGTGTTCGTGACGCGTGTGGACAACTTCAACTACATGATGGACGAGGCCTCGTACGAGGCGGTCCAACTGCTCTCCGCCTCGACCAGCGAGCGCGGGGGCCGATAGGTAGCGGGGAATGCTCAAGAAGAAGCGGCGTATTGGGATCAGCATCGACATGACGCCCATGGTGGACGTCGCGTTCCTGCTGCTGATCTTTTTCATGTGCACGACGCAATTCAAGCCGCCGGAGAAGGACAAGATCACCCTGCCGGAATCGAACTCCGAGGCAAAGTCGCCGGAGAGCGGGATCATCACGATCGCGGTGACCAAGCTTCCGTCCGTGCGGGTGATCTGGCGGCAGGGGGGCGAGGAGGTCTCGCGCGAGTTGCTCCCCGACGCCGTGCCGACCGACATGCCGACGGTGCTCAGCAACGCAAGGTCAGCGAATCCGGCAGCCCGGATCATCGTCAAAATGGACAAGGACGCACCTTACGGGGTGATGGCGGACATCATGCCGGCGCTGCAGACCGCGAACGCGCCGCGCTTCAACGTGCAGACCGATCTGGCGGGCAGCGGCGGCCTGTTCAACAAGGGCCCGAAGCACTGATCGAGGCATCCGAGGAGGTTTCGCACCATGGGAGCCGTTGACACCCCCCAACCCCGAGCCGGCAAATCGAAAGCCAAGGGATTCCACCGTCCCAAGCGGCGGGTTGGTGTTCGCATCGACATGACGCCGATGGTGGACGTGGCCTTCCTGCTGCTCATTTTCTTCATGGTCACCACGGTGTTCCGTACGCCGCAGGCGCTCGAGATCAACCTGCCGCCCGACAAGGAAGCCAAGGTCAACGTGGCGCAGTCCAAGGTGCTGACCGTGCGCGTCCTCACCGATCGCGCCTACTGGAAACACGGCAGCGACCCCTGGGCCCGGACCGACGTCGCGACCATCTCCAAGGTGTTCAAGATCTATGCCTCCGACAAGGAGGCGATCGTGCTGATCGAGATCGACCGTGAGGCGAAGTTCAACAACATGGTCAAGATCATCGATGACCTCGATCTGGCGCACATGACCCGCTTCTCGCTCAACACGCTGAAGCCGGAGGAGAAGAAGGAGGTCGAGGCGCTGTGAGCATGACCGAGCCGAGGGTTTCACTCTACGAGTTCATGCCCTACGGGGCGCCCGAACTCAAGGAAGTCGCCAAGAAGTACATGCTGCGCGCGATCGCGCTGGCGAGCGGCGCGTGGATCCTGGTGTACCTGCTCGGGCTCGGCACCAGCTTCGTCATCGCGCACCGCCCGCATGAAACGAGCGTCATCGTGGTCCCGTATCGCGAGCTCCAGGCTCCGCCACCCCTGACCGACAAGCCGCCGCCGCCCAAGGTCGAGGTGACGCAGCCGGTCGCGCCGCCGACGGCCGCCGCGCCGGTGCCGGTGCCCGATGCCGAGGCGCCGCCGGAGCAGAAGATCGCGAGCCAGGAGGATTTGGCGCAGAGCACGCCGGGCGTCTCGTCGGACGGCGATCAGCAGATTCAGGTCGCGCCGCCCTCGGACGAGGAGCCCGCGTTCGGCACGTACGTCTACGCCGAGGAATTGCCGGAAGTGATCACGAAGGTGAATCCGGTTTATCCCGAGATGGCCCGGCAGGCGAACGTGGACGGCACGGTCATGGTCCAGGCGCTGGTCGGCAAGGACGGCAAGGTGCACGACGTGCGCGTCGTCAAGTCGATTCCGCTGCTCGATCAATCGGCGCTCGACGCGGTCAAGCAGTGGATCTTCAAGCCCGCGCTCGCGAACAACAAGCCGGTCGCGGTGTGGGTCGGCGTTCCGGTGCGATTCAGCCTGAACTGATCTCGGGGGTGGGCGCTGACTCGCGCTCGCGAATCCGCGCCGCGCCGGGCCCCGGTTTTCACGCGCCCGTGGCCGCCGGGTTTGACCACGGCCGCGCGCCGCGCATAATCTTCCCGTCTCCGTCTTCCCCCCATCACCTCGGACGAGGAGCGTGCGCGTGAGCGTGACCCCGGAAGCCCCCGCGACAGAGCCGGCCCCAGACGTCCCCGTGCCTTCACCATTCGCCCGTGCGGTCACGCTGTTCGTGCGCCCCGGGGCGGCGTGGACCGGCCTCGATCGCCGCGCGCAGTGGTGGTTCCCACTCCTCATCATGGTGCTGGTCGCCGCGATCGGCACGGCCGCGCTGCACCATCGCGCGCTCATGCCGATGCTGAGCGATAGCTGGGATCAGCAGGTGCAGGCGGGCCGGATGACGGCCACGCAGGCCCAGAAGATGGAGGAGTTCTTCGCGGGGCCGGGGGGCGTCGCGTTCTCGGTGGGACAGCAGATCGTCCTGCTTCCGATCATCACGCTGCTGATCGCGCTGGTGGTGTGGTTCGGCGTCGGCTTCGTGCTCGGAAGCGGCATGAGATACCGCCAGGCGCTCGAGGTCGCGGCGTGGTCGAACCTGGTCAATGTGCCCGGCTACCTGGTGGCCTTCACCGAAGCGTGGTTCATGCAGACGTTCAAGGGCATCCACGTGGGCCTCGGCGCGCTCTTGCCCACCGATCCCGGCAACAAGCTCCTCGTCGGGCTCGGGATCTTCCTCGATGCCCTCGGGCCGTTCTCGATCTGGTACCTGGTGGTCGGCATCCTGGGAGCGGCGGCGCTTTCGGGCGCGCCGCGCAAGTCGGTGGCGTGGGTGTTGTCCTCGCTGTACCTGATCATCGTCATCGTCTCGGCCGTGCTCACCGCTTTGTTCGCGCCGGCGGGCTAGCCGGACTGCAACCTTTCCGCCTCTCTCGCGTATGAGCCTCATGCCACGGGGATTGGTTTCGCCTCGGCGTGCGGCCTATGGAGGAGCTTCATGAGGACTGCCATGCGGGCATTGACTCTCATCATCGCGGCGCTGGGAACCGCGGCCGCCACCGCGGCCCGCGCCGATCTGCTGACTGCCGATCGCGCCGTTCAACTCGCCCTCGAGCGCGGCCCCGACGTGAAGATCGCCGGCGCCAGCGTGCTGGACGCCAAGAGCGGTCTTTACGGGGCATATTCGGGCGTGCTGCCGCACGTTACCGCCAGCGCGGCCCGGCTCAACAACGTGATCGACGGCACGCACTCGCCCGGCCGGGTGGGCAACGCGACCTCGCCGTACGATCTCATCACGGACACTGAGATCCACGGCACCACGCCCGGCATCAGCGGCACCTGGTCGCTCGTCAATCTCTCGAATCTCGAGGGGCTGTCGGCGGCGAAGACCACGCTCAAGGCGGCGAACCATGAGCTGGCCTCGAGCCGTAACGACATCGCCTACAACACCCGCAAACAGTTCTACGAGGTGGTGAAGGCCATCCATCTCGCGCACGTGTCGGTGAGCGCGCTCGAGCTGGCGCGTGACAACGAGCGCCGCGTGCGCGCACTCTTCGAGGTCGGCTCGGTGTCGAAGAACGACCTCCTCAAGGCCGAGGTGAGCACGGCGCAGAGTCAGCTCGACTCGCTGACTTCGAACCACAACATCATCATCCAGCGCGACATTCTCGCCACGGAGATCGGGATTTCGGAGCCGCAGATGGGCGACATCGACACCGTCCTCACCTCCGAGGCGCGCGACTTGGACGAAAAGAACCTGATCGAAGAAGCGGTGCTGCATCGGCCGGACATCATGGCGGCCGATGCCGAGCTGATGGCCGCGCACGCCCAGAAATGGTCGGCGCGCCTCGCCCGGTTTCCCTACCTGTCGGTCTCGGGCTCGTACGACTGGCACGTGACGTCGCGCAGCACGTACACCGTCGAGCCGCCGGGCTTCGTGCCGTTCTATGCCGCCGGCGTGACCGCGCAGCCCAGCACGACCGACCGCCAGATGGCGCTCCAGATCGCCCTCAACTGGGACATCGTGGACGGCCTCTCGGCGGACGCGCGCAACGCCTCGGCCACCGCGCGGATCGAGCGTGCCGAGGCCAACCGCGACGCGCTGCATCGCAACCTGGAGAGCGAGGTGCACGAGACGGTGCTGCTCTATCGCGCCGCCGTGGTGGGGCTGGAAGTCGCCCAGCGCGCCGAGGAATCGGCGCTCGAGAGCGTGAAGCTGACGCAGCAGAAGTACAACGTCGGGTCGTCCACCATTCTCGATCTGATCGACGCTCAGGTGCAGCTCGAGCGGGCTCAGAGCGACCGCGTTTCCGCGGCCGCGGGGATCCGGGTGGCCGAGGCCCAGGTCGACAAGGTGCGCGGCAAGCAGGAATAGGCGCTGGAAGGAGCGCTTCGCGAATGAAGAACCGGAAGTGGATCTGGATCGGTTTGGGGGGCGTGCTGGTCCTGCTGCTGATCGTGGCGAACGTGGTCCGCCAGGCTCAGGCCAGGATCACGGCCGTGCAGTTCGCGCGCGTGCGCGTCGAGGACATCACCTCGCGGGTGCGCGCGCCGGGCAAGATCGAGGCGAAACTCCAGGTCAAGGTCAGCGCGGATCTGCCCGGCAAGGTGCTGCACCTGTACGTGAAGGAGGGCGACCGCGTATCGAAGAGCCAGGTGATGATGCAGCTCGACGACGCGCAGTACCGTTCGGCGCGCGATCAGGCGAGCGCGGCGCTCTCGTCCGGGCAGGCCAGGCTGCGCGAAGCGACCGCGGCCCAGAAAGCGTCCGACTCCAACTATGAGCGGCAGAGGGCGCTGTTTCAGCAGAAGCTCCTGTCCGAGGCGGAATGGGATCAGGCCACCAGCGAGAACGAGGCCGCGCACGTCGCGGTGGCGACCGCGAAGGAGGAGATCTCGCGCGCGCAGGCCGCGCTGGAGGGGGCGATCGACAACGTCAACAAGTGCCGCTTCCTCGCGCCGTTCGACGGCGTGGTGAGCGCGCTTGACGTCGAGCAGGGCGAGGTCGTGATCACCGGCACCATGAACAACCCGGGAACCGAGATCATGGTGGTCTCCGATTTGTCGCGCATGCTGGTGCGCGCGGACGTGGACGAGACCGACGTCGTGAACATGAAGCTCGGTCAGAAGGCGAAGATCACGGTGGACGCCATGCCCGACACGTCGTTCGTGGGCACGGTGACCGAGATCGGAAACACCGCGAAGCGCTCGGCCACCAGCGCGGTCGAAGGCGAGACCAACTTCGAGGTGAAGGTCGTGTTCGACGACGTGGTTCCGCAGGTGCGTCCGGGCATGACTGCCGACGTGGAAATCGCCACCGCCACCCACGCCTCCGCGCCCGGGGTGCCAATTCAGGCGGTCGTGGTGCGCACACAGCGTGAGCTGGACCGAAGCTTGGCGAAACCCGGACGTCCGCGGCCGCGCGGCGGCGCTACGATGTTGGCGGCCGACGAGGACACCGTCGGGCGCAAGGACAAGGAGATCACCGGGGTCTTCGTGGTCAAGAACGGCAAGGCGAGCTTCATCCCGGTGCGAACCGGGATCGCCAGCGAAACCACGATCGAGATCTTCGGCGACGTCAAGGGCGGCGACATCGTGGTTGCCGGACCCTACAAGGCGCTGCGCGAGCTCAAGCCGGGCTCCCAGGTGAAGCAAGAGCAGGCTCCAAAGGCCGCGGGGGGCCGCAGTTGATGTTGATCGAGATCCGTGATCTGCACCGCGTTTACCAGGTGGGCACCGAGGAGGTGCATGCCCTGAATGGGGTGGATCTCGATATCGAGCAGAACGAGTACGTGGCGATCATGGGCCCGTCGGGCTCCGGAAAGTCCACGCTCATGAACCTGCTGGGCTGCCTCGACACGCCGACCGGCGGCTCGTATCGGCTCAAGGGTCAGGAAATCGCGAAGATGAGCGACGATCAGCTGGCGCGCATCCGCAACCAGGAGATTGGGTTCGTGTTCCAGACCTTCAATCTGCTGGCACGCGCCGATGCGCTTCACAACGTCGAGCTGCCGCTGGTTTATGCGGGCATCAAGCACGAGGAGCGGCGCAAGCGCGCGCGTGAGACGCTGGAGCTGGTGGGCCTCGGCGATCGCATGAAGCACAAGCCCAACGAGCTCTCGGGCGGCCAGCGCCAGCGCGTCGCGATCGCGCGGGCGCTCGTCAACCGGCCCAGCATCATCCTCGCGGACGAGCCCACCGGGAACCTCGACACCGCGACGGGCGAGGACATCATGGCCGCGTTCCGGCGCATCTGGAACCAGGGGAACACGGTGATCCTGGTGACCCACGAGCCCGACATCGCGCGGCACGCGAACCGAGTGGTGCGCATGCGCGACGGCAAGATCGAGAGCGATACGGTCAACGAGGAAGTGGTCCAGGCGGACGCGTCGTCATGAACCTGCGCGAGAGCACCGGCATCGCCCTCGGCGCGATCCGCGCCAACAAGCTGCGCTCGTTCCTGACCCTGCTCGGCACCATCATCGGCGTGGCGTCGGTGATCTCGGTGATCGCGATCGTGCAGGGCCTGAATTCCTTCGTCTCCGACAAGCTGCTGAATGCCGGCTCCAACGTGTTCGAGATCGACAAGTTCGGCTTCATCACCAGCAACGACGCCTACGTCGAGGCCCTGCGCCGCCCCGACATCACCCTGGACGATGCCGACGCGCTGCGCCTCAGCGTCCCGCACGCCGTCATGGTGGTGGCGGGGGACAACCGCGTCACGCGCGTTCACTACCGCAACAAGCATGTGGATGGGGTGCAGATCCGAGGCCGTGGGCCGGGCTACGACGTGATCGACGATCTCACCATCGCTTCGGGCCGTCACCTGACCGACACCGACGACACGCACCGCGAGCTGGTGTGCATCATCGGCCCCGAGATCGCCGACGAGTTGTTCCCCGGCATGGATCCGCTCGACAAGGACATTCGGGTCGGCGAGCAGACGCTGCGGGTGGTGGGGATCACGGTGCCGAAGGGCAAGATGCTGGGCCAGAGCCAGGATCGCTTCGTCATCATGCCGATCCGGACGTACCTGAAGATCCACAACGATCGCGAGTCGATCGTGATCGACATCAAGAGCGCCGATCAGGCCTCGCTGCCGATCGCGGTGCAGGAGGCGCGCAACATCTTGCGGGGGCGCCGCCACCTGGCGCCGGGGCGGCCCGACAACTTCGGGCTCACGACCGCCGACACCTGGATGGACTTCTACCGCCAGCTCACCGGCGGCATCTTCGTGGTGATGATCGGGATGGCCGCGATCTCGCTGGTGGTGGGCGGGATCGTGATCATGAACATCATGCTGGTCTCGGTGACCGAGCGCACGCGCGAGATCGGCATCCGCAAAGCGCTGGGCGCGAGATCGCGCGACATCCTTGCCCAGTTCCTGGTCGAGGCCACCACGCTGTCGCTGAGCGGGGGCGTGATCGGCATCCTCGCGGGCGTGGGGCTCGCGCTGCTGGTGCGACTCGCGACGCCGCTGCCGGCGGGCGTCAGCCTCTCGGCGCTGACGCTGGGCATCGTCATGTCGTCGTTGGTCGGCATCTTCTTCGGCTCCTATCCGGCGACGCGCGCCGCGAAGCTGGATCCGATCGAAGCCTTGAGGTACGAGTGAGATGGACCGCAGCCTGATCCTCGAGACCTTCCGCATGGCGGGCCGCGCCCTGGTGGCGAACCGCATGCGCTCGATGCTGGCGTTGCTCGGCATCGTCATCGGCGTCGGCACGGTGATCGGCATGGTGGCGCTCATCAATGGCTTCCAGCGCTCCTTCCAGCACACCATCAGCTCGCTCGGCAACAACACCATCTACATCCGGCGCATCCGCCCCGGCGTCCAGTTCAGCGACGGCGTGCCCGACAGCCTGAAGCAGAGGAAGGCGTTCACCCTCGAGGACCGGCGCGCCATCCTCGATCACGCGACCGCGGTGCGCGCGATTTCGACGTTCAAGTTCCCGTGGGACGATCTGCGCATCGGCTATCGCAACAAGATCACGAAGGTGACATTCGTATTCGGCACCGACCAGAACTACATCCTCACACACGGCCAGGATCTCTCACGCGGCCGCTTCTTCACCGAGGAAGAGGTCGAGCACCGGGCGAACGTGGTCGTGCTCGGCCGCGACACGCGGGAGGCATTGTTCGCGGGTCACAATCCGCTCGGCGAGACGGTCCACATCGGCGGCGTGCCGTTCACGGTGGTGGGGGAGTTCGAGTCGAAGGGCAAGCTGTTCGGGAACAACTTCGACGAGGTCGCGGTGGTGCCGTATCCGCTGATCGACAAGTACTTCCCGGCGCCCGACGACGCGCCGCCGTGGTTCCCGAAGCGCGGCGAGCTGTTCCTCGACGCGATCGCGGTGTCGCCCGATCAGAGCGACCTCGCGCAGCAGCAGATCATCGAGACGCTGCGCATCCGCCGCCATCTGCCGAGCAACAAGATGAACGATTTCGTGGTCTTCACCGACGACGCGTTCCTGCAACTCTATCAGACCGTGACCGGCGGCATCGTGCTGGTCATGACCCTGATTTCGGGCATCGCGCTGCTGGTGGGCGGGATCGGCGTGATGAACATCATGCTCGTCGCGGTGACGGAGCGCACCCGCGAGATCGGCGTGCGCAAGGCGCTCGGCGCGCCACGCAAGGCCATCATGGCGCAGTTCCTTGTCGAGTCCGTCGTGCTGACCGCGATGGGCGGCGTGGTCGGGATCCTCCTCGGGGCGAGCATCTCGTGGTTGGTGCGAACATTGAGTCCCCTGCCCACCTACGTGTCGCTGTGGTCGGTCACGACCGGGCTGCTGTTCTCGGCCATGGTGGGCGTGTTCTTCGGGCTCTATCCCGCCATGCGGGCCTCGCGCCTCGATCCGGTGGATTCGCTGCGCTACGAGTAGTCCCGCGCGGACCGCGCGCGGGTCCTTACGGCTTGCGCGCTCTGGTAAGGTGGCACGCATGTCCCCGCGCCTCACGCACTCCAGCCGCCTCACCCATGCCCGCGCCGCGCACCGCGGGGCGGACGCCCCGCGAGCGCTCACCGACATCGTCATTCGCGGCGCCCGCGAGCACAATCTGCGCAATCTCGATCTGCGCCTGCCGCGCCAGAGCCTGGTCGTCATCACGGGGGTTTCGGGCTCCGGCAAGTCGTCGCTGGCGTTCGACACGCTCTATGCCGAAGGGCAGCGCCGCTATGTCGAGTCGCTGTCCGCATACGCGCGGCAGTTCCTCGGCCAGATGGAGAAGCCCGACGTCGACGCGATCGAGGGGCTGAGCCCGGCGATCGCGATCGAGCAACGCGGCGCGGGATCGAATCCGCGCTCGACCGTCGCGACCATCACCGAGATCTACGATTACCTGCGCCTGCTCTACGCGCGGCTCGGCGAGCCGCACTGCCCGAAGTGCGACACGCTGCTGCGGCGCCAGAGCGTTCAGGAAATCGTGGACGCGCTCTCCGCGCGGCGCGCCGGCGAGCGCGTGGCGCTGCTCGCGCCGATCGCGCGCGGACGAAAGGGCGAGTACCGGAAGGAATTCGAGACCCTCCTCAAGCAGGGCTACCTGAGCGCGCGCGTGGACGGCGCCTGGGTCGAGGTCGAGAAGGTGCCGGCGCTGAAGAAGACCCAGCGCCACGACATCGACGCGGTGGTGGACCGGCTCACGATCTCGCCCGGCTCGGCCGGCCGGCTCGCGGAGTCGGTCGAGGCCGCGCTCAAGCTGGGCGGCGGGCTCATGACCGTGATACGCCCCGAGCTCGCGAGCGATCCCGATCCGCTGATGTTCAGCCAGGGCGCCGCGTGCCCGAATTGCGGCACCAGCGTCGAGACCCTCGAGCCGCGCAGCTTCTCGTTCAACTCGCCGTTCGGAGCCTGTCCCGCATGCGATGGGCTCGGCACCACGCTCGAGGTGGACGCGGCGCGTGTCATTCCGGATCCCGCGAAGAGCATCGCCGAGGGTGCAATCGCGGCGTGGGGCGACGCGCAGGGAACGTGGGTGGGCGGCACGCTGAAATCGCTGGCGCGCAAGTTCGAGTTCTCGCTCAAGACCCCGTGGAAGAAGCTGCCCGCGCGGGTCCAGCGGCTGTTGCTCCATGGCTCGGGCGACGAGTTGGTGCGCTTCGAGTACCGCACGTCCAAGGGCTCGGCGTTCATCCATCACTCCGCGTACGAGGGGGTGCTGCCGAGCCTCAAGCGGCGTTATCGCGAGACCTCGAGCGAGGCGGTGCGTCGCTGGATCGGCGCGCTCATGATTCAAACGCCGTGCGCGGCGTGCGCGGGGCGCCGGCTCAAGCCCGCGAGCCTCGCCGTGCGGCTGAGCGGCAAGCGCATCTCGGATTGGACCGCGCTGCCGGTGCGCGGCGCGCGCGCGGCGCTCGCGGAGCTGGGCTTCCGCGGCGCCCAGGAGATGATCGCGGCGCCGATCATGAAAGAGATCAGCTCGCGGCTCGGCTTCCTCGACGACGTCGGGCTCGGCTACCTCGCGCTCGATCGCGCCGCGGGGAGCCTCGCGGGCGGCGAAGCCCAGCGCATCCGGCTCGCAACCCAGATCGGCTCCCAGCTCACCGGCGTGCTCTACATCCTCGATGAGCCCTCGATCGGTCTCCACCATCGCGACAACGCGCGCCTGCTCGCGACGCTGCTCAAGCTGCGCGATCTCGGCAACACGGTGGTGGTGGTCGAGCACGACCGCGACACCATGGAGGCCGCCGACTGGCTCGTGGACCTGGGGCCGGGCGCGGGGCGCCACGGTGGCTACCTGGTCGCGGCCGGCCGTCCCGCCGAGGTGCGCGCGCACCCCGATTCGCTCACGGCGCAGTACCTGAGGAACGAGCGGCGCATCGAGGTTCCGGCGGTGCGTCGCAGCGGACACGGCACCGCGCTCGAGGTGGTGGGAGCGCGCGAGCACAACCTGCGCGGGATCGACGTGCGCTTTCCGCTCGGCTGCCTGGTGGGTGTGACCGGCGTCTCGGGCTCGGGGAAGAGCACGCTGGTGCGCGACATCCTGCTCGCAGGCGTGACGCGGCGGCTCGGTCACGAGGGGCCGTCGCCGGGCGCGCACCGCGAGATCCTCGGCATCGAGCACCTCGACAAGATCATCGACATCGATCAGAACCCGATCGGCCGTACGCCACGCTCGAACCCTGCGACCTACACCGGGGCGTTCGATTTCATCCGTCAGTGGTTCGCGCAGCTGCCCGAGTCGCGCGTGCGCGGCTACCGCGCCGGGCGCTTCTCGTTCAACGTCAAGGGCGGGCGCTGCGAGGCGTGCCAGGGCGATGGTCTGCGGAAGATCGAAATGCACTTCCTGCCCGACGTCTTCGTCCGGTGCGACGTGTGCCACGGCCGCCGCTACAACCGCGAGACGCTCGAGGTGCAGCACCGCGGCAAGTCGATTGCCGATGTGCTCGAAATGACGGTCGAGGAGGCGCTGGAATTCCTGTCGCCGATCCCGGTGATCCGCCGTAAGCTCGAGACGCTGCACGGCGTCGGGCTGGGTTATATTCATCTCGGGCAGTCGGCCACCACGCTCTCGGGCGGGGAGGCGCAGCGCGTCAAGCTCGCGACCGAGCTGTCGCGCGTGGCGACCGGCCGGACGCTCTACGTTCTCGACGAGCCCACGACCGGCCTTCACTTCGAGGACGTGCGCGTGCTGCTCGATGTGCTGGGTGCGCTGGTCGAGCGGGGGAACACGGTGATCGTGATCGAGCATCACCTCGACGTCATCAAGTGCGCGGACTGGCTGATCGACCTGGGCCCCGAGGGCGGAGATCAGGGCGGGCAGGTGGTGGCGGCCGGAACGCCGGAACAAGTGGCACGCGTCCCGGGCTCCCACAGCGGGAAAGCGCTGCGCGAGGTGCTGGGGTGAGCGAGCGAACGTCCACCGCCGCGGCCCCGCTGGCCGCGGGCCCGGCACGCGCTCAGACGCGCACCATGATGGCCGTGGTCAAGACCGCGGCCGGGCCGGGCGCCCAGATCCGCGAGGTGCCGGTCCCGACGTGCGGGCCCGGCGAGCTGCTGCTGCGTGTGCTGCGCGCCGGGGTGTGCGGGACGGATCTCCACATCTTCGAGTGGGACCGCTGGTCGCAGGGCCGCATGAAGCCGCCGGTCACGCTCGGGCACGAGTTCGTGGGCGAGATCGTCGAGGTGGGCGCGGGGGTGGCGGGCTGGCGGCCCGGCGAGCGCGTCTCGTGT
>Ga0209698_10000174_pt1 | contig 68242 bp, 64 predicted proteins | sample LitLauG_LLR_2012_FD_187203 | JGI IMG/M metagenome (GOLD analysis project Ga0209698, IMG submission 187203) | Freshwater sediment microbial communities from Pennsylvania, USA - Little Laurel Run_MetaG_LLR_2012 (SPAdes) (version 2) | ecosystem: Environmental > Aquatic > Freshwater > Creek >... | reverse complement strand
ACCCAACTGTCCCCGTCCCCGCCTCACAGCAGGGAGGAGCAAACTCGAGCAAATCTCGAAAATCAGATGGCCGCGCAACCGCCCAAAGCGATCTCGCCGTCGGTGCGCCCATATAAGTCCCGATAATTTCTATGTCAATTGTATTTTCAAGAATCCGTCGCAATGCGGCGCGCGCTGTGCATAAACCTCACTGTGGCGGCCGGTTTGCGCAAGATATGACAGCAATAAGTCCGCCTCACTAGCGCCACGGTTGCTCACGATGTATCCAGCGCAAACCGGACGCTTCGAGAGGGTCGAATCGCCGGGCGCGCGATCTCCCCTGAGGACGCAGCACTGGCGAACAGGCCGACCGATGGATTTCCCTACGCCGGAGCAGCGATAACCTTGGCCCATGGCATCGCTCTGGGGTCGCCGAGAGTCGACCGTTCGCATGCGCCAATCGACCTTGGCCATGAACAGCCTATTTTCTCCGGACCGCGCCGGTTGGAGAAGTTCGATCCTCGCCACATCTCGGTGCGCTGGCTGGTCGGCGTCGCTTTGACGGGACTGAGCGGCGCCGTCCTGATCGGCTCGGCGCTCTATCTCGGTTTCGACCAGCAATCGAATTTCGCGCAGCAGCCCGAAATCGCCGCCGCGACCCGCCGGGAAGCCACCGAGGACCAGGGCGTCAATCCTGGAAAGGGCGATCGGCTCGTGCGGCCCATCGACATCGTTGCCGCCAAACAAACCTTCAAGACGCCAACCACCCTTCGCATCGGCGACAAGGAAGTCGTCAAGCTGCGCGCATTCACCCATGTCGCGACGACGTTGACAACCACGCCGACGAGTTTTGCCGCCGCGGTCCCGTCGTTCAACCCGATGAAACTGGCGAGCGGTTCGAGCGAACAGCCCGATGCTCCGCCCGATCCCGGCCCTCTGCGCGATGACGCGGAAGTGGCGTTTTCCACCCGCGATCTCGCGGCCGCCGACGTCGCCGCAATCGCCGACGATCTCTCCATCGGCGAGGCGCGGGCGCAGGTGGCCGAACTCATTCGCGCCAGCGCCAACGCGAAGTCGATGCCGCTTCCCCCGCAGATGCTGCTGATGAAGACTAGCCAGGCGGGTCTCGACCCGCTCGGCGCGCTGTCGTACGCGACGGTCGGCGGCGTAAGCCCCAACGCGCCATTCGCGTCGATCGAAGTCAAGATGGTGCCGGAAAATGTCACAGAGGCGGTCAAGGCGAATTTCCTCGAGGAGGCGCCCGCAGATCGACTGATCCAGATGCGCCACGGCGAGAAATTTGACGAAATCCTGCGCGCCAATGGCGCGAGCCCGGACGCGATCGGGGCTATTCTCGCCGCCTTCGGCGTCAAGCGCGGCGAGTCACCGGTCGCCGAGGGGCAGAAGATCATTCTGCATTTCGATGAGCCGTCCATCCCAAGCGCGCCCCGCGCCATTGCGCGAATCTCCGTCTATGCCGACGAGCAATTGAAGGCGACGGTCGCGGTCAACGATGCGGGCAAATATGCAATGCTCGCCCAGTCGACGGCATCCGCCCGCAAGGCGCCAAATGAAGGCGATGCGGAGAGCGGCATTACCCTCTATGAAAGCCTCTATCAGACGGCGCTCAAGCAAGGCCTGCCAAAGCCTGTCATCGAAGAAATGATCAAGGCCTTCGGCAATGACGTCGATTTCCAGCGCGCCACCTCGCCGAGCGACTCGGTCGAGGCGTTTTATTCTGAGCCAGATGAAATCGACAGCCGACCTGAGTTGTTGTTCGCAACCGCGACAGCGCGGGATCAGGTCTTCAGATATTACCGCTTTCAGACGCCGGACGATGGCCTGACCGACTACTACGACGAGAATGGCCGATCGACGCGCAAATTCCTCATTCGCAAGCCGATCGCGGCGGGAGAGCTGCGCTCGGGATTTGGCATGCGCTTCCATCCGATCCTGCACTATTCCAGGATGCACACGGGAGTCGATTGGTCCAATCCGATTGGCACGCCGATCCTGGCCGCCGGCAATGGCACGATCATCAAGGCGGAGTACACATCCGGCTATGGGATGCGCGTCGAAATCCAGCACCTGAACGGATACGTCACGACCTATTCGCACATGTCGGGATTTGGTCCGGGCGTGCGCGCAGGCATCCATGTCAATCAGGGCCAGGTGATTGGCTATCTCGGCCAGTCGGGGCTCGCCACCGGACCGCACCTGCATTACGAAGTCATCATCAACGGCAATTTCGTCGACCCGATGGCGATCAAGCTGGCGCGAACGCGCGAGATGGACCAGAAAATGCTCGGCGCGTTCAAGCACGAGCGCGAGCGGATCGATCAACTGATCGCCCAGGCGCCCAATGCCGTCCCGTCCGCGCCAGCCGCCGGCGCTGCGGTGACCGCCAAGGTCAACTGATCGGACTGCGCGCCAGCCGTCCCTCCGAAACCGAGCATCACGCGGATTTGGCCTGGCGAAACATCGCGAGCGCGCAATTGCGCCAGGGTTATCGATGTCGCGCTCTTCGACATCTTTACGCCGGCGCCATCGCAGACCAGGCGGTGGTGGCGATAGCGCGGCGGCGCAACGGCCAGCAATTGCTGCAGCAAACGGTGAACGCTGGTCGCATGAAGCAGGTCGCGCCCGCGAACGACGTCGCTGACGCCCTGGGCGGCATCGTCAACCACGACGGCGAGATGATAGGAGGCCGGAGCGTCGGCGCGTTTGATGATGACATCGCCCCAGACCGCGGGATTTGCACGCTGCGACACAGCGTCGTTTGCCTCGCCATATTCGCGCCAGCACAGAGGGTGTAGAACCAGCGCCAGCGCGTGCGCCATATCGAGACGCATCGCGGGCTCTCGTCCGCCATCAGCGCGCCGGGCGCAGCGGCCCAGGTGAGGCGGCGCGCCGTCGGGATCGCGAAGGCCGCCGGCTCGAGCGGCGATCTCGGCGCGCGAGCAGAGACAGGGAAAGACGAGATCGCGCGACGCCAACCGCCCAAGCGCATCCGCATAAGCAGCGTTGCGGTTGCGCTGTCGCTGCGGCGGTTCATCGAAACTGACGCCGAGCCAGTCGAGATCGGCGAGGATCGCCTGTTCGAATTCCTGGGAACAGCGGGCCGGATCGATATCCTCGATTCGCAACAGAAGGCGTCCGCCGGCTCTCCGGGCCATTTGCTCGTTCAGCAAGGCGGAGTATGCGTGTCCAAGGTGCAAGCGGCCATTGGGAGATGGCGCGAAGCGAAAAACCGGATGGACGGAGCCATGCATGGCGGTCAAGAAGGCAGCGGCGCGGACAAGAGGAGCAAACGGCGGGGCGCGGATCACTGTCGCCAAAAAATCCGCGCCTCGCAAGACGAAGCGCTCGAAGCCCCGTCGCCGTCAGCCGGCTCAGTCTTCGCACAGTCCCGCCCGGCTGATCAACAGCGAGGAGGCGCTGGTGGAAAACACCGAACGGCTGCTTGAGCGCGACCGGGATTTTATCGCAGGGCTGATCGCCGTGACCGGCCGCCCGCCGCTGCGCCGGCAGGAGCCGGGGTTCGCCGGGATGGCGGGGATCATCGTGTCCCAACAAGTGTCGGTGGCCAGCGCCAATGCGATCTTCAAGCGGCTGGAGACCAATCTCGCGCCGTTGTCGGCGCGGCGCCTGCTTGAAGCGGATGACGCGGCGTTGCGCGCGTGCGGCCTCTCGATGCCGAAAATGCGCGCATTGCGGGCGCTCGCCCATGCGGTCGAGCATGACGGCCTGCATCTTGAGGGCTTGGGCGAACTGGCGGCCGAAGCGGCGCATCAGGCGCTGATCGCGGTCAAAGGCATCGGGCCGTGGACCGCCGATATCTTCCTGCTGTTCTGCCTTGGCCATTCCGACGCATTTCCCTCCGGCGACCTCGCGCTGCAGGAGGCGGCGCGGCTGGCGCTGGCGTTGAAGAAGCGGCCCGACGCGCGCAAGCTCGAGACAATCGCCGAGCGCTGGCGCCCGGTGCGCGGCGCGGCGGCGCGGTTGCTGTGGGCCTACTACCGCATCGCCAAGAGCCGCGCCGGAATAGCCATGGCGTAAGGCTTGGCGTACACCGAGCGGACAGGTTTATTCAGGAGCTCGCTTGGCGGACATCATCACCGGCCCCCGACTTGAGGCCAAGAGCGGCCAGCCCAAACAGCTCGTCGTTTTCCTTCACGGGTACGGCGCCGACGGCAAGGATTTTATCGAGATCGGCCGTCAGTGGCGGCCGTGGCTGCCCGACGCCGTGTTCGTTGCGCCCAACGCGCCAGAGCCGTGCAGCGCGTCGCCGGCGGGGCGGCAGTGGTTTCCGCTCAGCATACAGCGGCGCGACGAGGCCGCCGCCGCCGATGGTCGCCGGGCGGGCGTGATCAAGGCGGCGCCCCTCCTGAGCGCCTTCCTCGACGCGGAGCTCGGCAAGCTTGGGCTCGATGACTCGAAGCTGGCGCTCGTCGGCTTCAGCCAGGGGACCATGATGGCCCTGCATGTCGGGTTGCGCCGCGCGCGCGCCCCCGCGTCGATCGTCGGCTATTCCGGCGTGCTGGTCGGGCCCGAGCACCTGGGCGAAGCGACGGCGCGCGATGGGCGCGGCCAGCCGCCGCCGATCCTGCTCGCCCACGGCGATCAGGACCCGATGATCCCGCTCGACGCGATGTTCATCGCCGCCGAGGATCTCGCCAAGGCGGGGATTCCCGCCCAGTGGCACCTGTCGGTCGGCATCGGCCATGGCATTGACAACGGCGGCCTGCGCCACGGCGGATTGTTCCTCGCCAAAGGGTTCGGCCTGAAGGCGGGTTGAGCGGAGGCCCGCGATAGACGCGCACCTTGGTGAGCGAACGATAGATTTCAGCACGATAGGCGCCAAAACGCGTCCCGATGTCCCGATTCGCCGCGGCGCAGGAACGTCCCGAACGCGCCGGCAGCCGCCTCCCTGCACCCGCCAGTGAGCGGCTCGAGCGCTGTTTCACCGCATGTCATCATCACGCGCCCGCGATCCCACTTTCGCCCGAAGGCGGCATGTTGAGAACGTATCATGAACATTGCGCGATGGCAAGCGATTGTCCAGGTTCACATCATATGAGGCAAGCTGCGGCGATGCGAAATTGTCCACCGTTTTGCATGACCGGGAATCGCGAGCGGAAATTCAAAAGAGTGGATGGCCGTAACGCAACAAAAAAGCCCGCTGTCCTTTGCGTTTCCGGCAATCGGATGCTTCACGCAATTCTTTAGCGTTCGCGGCACTCTTCTGCGACACTCGCGCGATGACAGTCAGGAGAGCGTCAACAAGCGCGCCGCTTGAGCAGCGCCGAACTGGCCCGCCGTCGCTCGCGGCGGTCGGCGCCCTCATTGGCGATCCCGTGCGCGCCGCCATTCTTCTTCACCTCATGGATGGCAGCCGGCGGCCGGCCGGCGAGCTCGCCTTACTGGCCGGGGCTTCGCCGCAAGCCGCGAGCGCCCATCTCGCGCAGCTCGTCGAGGGGGGTTTGCTGAGCTTCGAGACCCAAGGTCGCCACCGTTTCTTCAGCATCGCGACGGGCGACGTCGCCGAGATGATCGAGGGGCTCGACAATTGGACGGATCGGCAGCCCAGGCGCCGCCGCCTCGATCCGGCTTTATGCCAGGCGCGCCTTTGCTACGATCACCTCGCTGGACGACTCGGCGTCGCTGTGCTCGACCGGATGGCGGCGAAAGGCTGGGTCGTCCTCGGCGGCGACGGGCCGGGCCTCAGTTCCGCCGCGCTGGATTGGTGTCGAAGGCACAAGTTCGATCCCAAGCCTCCGACGCGGAGCCGCCGCCCGCTCCTGCGTCTCTGCCTCGATTGGACGGAGCGCCGGCACCATCTCGGCGGCCATTTCGGAGCCGTGTTCGCCAACGCGTTGCTCGACGCTGGCTATCTGCGTCGCCGCTCGGGCCAACGCATCCTGGACCTTACGCCGCGCGGCGCCGCATTTTTGAAGCGCGAGCTGGCGATCGATCTCACGAGCTAGGCGAAGCCATGCGGCGGGAGACAGGTTCGTGGCCTGGAATGCTGCTGATCGCAGGATCAGCCTTCGCCTACAGCCTTTCCGGTTACTTCACGCGGCTGATCGAGCAGGACGTGTGGACGGTTTTGTTCTGGCGTGGCGTGTTTGGCGGGCTGTTCATCGGCGCTTTTGTCGCGTGGCGCCAACGATCGGGCCTTCTCGATTCTGTTCGTGCGCTGCGCGGGCCAGGATTGCTCGTCACCCTTCTTTCGGCCCTCGCGACAATCTGCTTCATCAACGCGCTCAGGCTCGCCCCGGTCGCCGAGGTGATGACGATCCATGCAGCGATCCCATTCCTCACCGTCGTATTGGCCTCGGCCTTTGTCGGGGAGAAGGAGGGCTGCACCACATGGGCCGCCTGCCTGGTCGCAATGATCGGCGTCGCGGTCATGCTCGATCCAGGCGCTTCAGGCAACCGGCTCGCGGGATACGGTTTCGCGAGCGCGATGGCGTTGTCCTATGCGGCCATGATGGTCATAATCCGACAGAACCGGCATGTTTCGATGTTGCCGGCCGCCAGCCTGTCCGCGTTCTTATGCGCGACCGTCGTCCTGCCGTTCGCCAGCCCTTTTGCCGTGACAACGTGCGGTCTCGCCAGTCTCGCGATGTTTGGCGTCGTACAGTTTGGTTTGGGCCTCCTGTTGATGACGCTTGGGACGCGGCTGATTTCCGCGACGAGTTCGGCGCTTATCGGAAGCATGGAAAACCCCTTGGCGCCACTCTGGGTCTGGTTCGCCTTCAACGAAAAGCCTACTTTCAACGCGTGGATCGGCGGGGGCATCGTCATGCTCGCGGTCATCGGCGATGTGGGTCTCAGATCCAGAAGGCGGGAACCGCTGCTCAGCGCGTGAATTCCGACCCTTCCGACGGCTCGGTGAAATCGGGCGCGTTTTGCCTCTGGAAACAGTCCACCGCGAACCAAAGTGCGCGGCTCCGCCGGCGCTCCTCCCATTGCGACGCCGCGGGGCGGAATCACCAGATCGTCCGCACATGCGGATAGCGCCGAATCTTCTCGTCGGCGGTGACGATGGCGACGCCGAGTTTACGCGCGGTGGCGACGATGATCCGGTCCACCGGGTCTTTGTGGAATTCGCCGGGCAGTTCGGCCGCGATGACCGCGATGTCCCGGTCGACCGGGACAAATTTGGCGACGTCGGCGTCCTCGATCGCGGCCAGCCATTGCGTTGCCTCCATCGACAGCGCCAGGCGTCCGCGCGCGACCAGCATCGCGATTTCCCAGGCCGTTATCGACGAGAGCGCAATTTCGCCGCGCTGGGCCTCAGCTTCGATCGCCGCGGCGGCCGGCGCCGAGAGCAAATGCCGATCGCCATTCACCCCCCAGATCAACACGTGGGTGTCGAGGAGGATCAATCCGCGCCACCCCAGTCGTCCGGGCCAACCGGTTCGGTCGGTTCGACGTAGCGCAGGACGGAACCGCGCAGCCGGTCGAGCGGCTTATGGTCGGGGGGCTGATAGCGTCGAATCTCAAGTTTCGGCTCGCCGTGATCGGTCACGATGAGTGGCTGGCCGCCGGCTTCGATCTGGCGAAAGAACTCGAGCGCCCTCGCCTTGAAATGTGATTTGGAGACAGTGTTCGGCATGATATGACCATGTCATATGACTATGGTCATAATCTACGCGCTGTCCGCGCCGACCGCAAGTTGACCCTCTCTCCGCCGCAATCTGGCGATGCATTAAGACAATCGAAATTGCACTGCGGTTATTGTCCGAGCGAAGCGCAATGGGGCGCAGCGCTCCCATACGCCCACTCGCGGCCAGCGCCCGGGTCCTTTGTCTCCGATTGGAAATGCCTTGGCCGCCCGCGATATTCTTGCACGACCGCTTGCCCTCCCGTGTGGCCAGCTCTTGCCTAATCGTCTGGCAAAATCGGCTTTGACCGAAGGTCTCGCGCGCGGCGACAGCCAGGCCAACGAGCGGCATGTGCGGCTCTACAAGGCTTGGGCTTCGGGCGGTTCCGGATTGTTGATCACGGGCAATGTCCAGGTTTGCCGCCACCATCTCGAAAATGCCGGCAATGTGGCCATAGACGGCCGGCAGTCTCCCGAGGCGTTGCGCGCGCTCGAAGCATGGGCGCAGGCCGGGCGTAGCGGCGGCGGGCAATTATGGATGCAGATCAGCCACTCGGGCCGGCAAACCCCGCGAATGATCAATTCGCGGCCGCTTTCGCCGTCCGCTGTCGCCGTAGAGTTGCCGGGCAACCGTTTTGGTGAACCAACACCGATGTCGGCCCTCGATATCAGCGACGTCGTCAAGCAATTCACAGGCGCGGCGGCAGTCGCCAAGGCGACCGGCTTCACTGGCGTGCAGATCCACGCGGCGCACGGTTATCTCCTTTCGTCGTTTCTCTCCCCGCTCGCCAATCTTCGCACCGACAGATTCGGCCAGAGCCTTGAAAACCGGGCGAGGCCGCTGCTCGACATTGTCGATGCGGTCCGCGCCGTGGTCGGCTACGAGTTTGCGATTTCCGTCAAGCTCAACTCGGCCGATTTCCAGCGCGGCGGATTCCAGTTCGAGGACAGTCTGGTTGTCGCCCGTTGGCTCGATGAGGCGGGAATCGATTGCCTGGAAGTGTCGGGCGGCAGCTACGAACAGCCGCGGATGATGAAATTCGACGGGATGCGCGCGGCCGAGGAACCCAAGACGGCCTCAAGCACGCGAGATCGGGAGGCCTACTTCCTCAAATTCGTCCCCGAAATACGAAAAGTCGTAAAGAGCGCCTCGCTGATGGTGACTGGCGGGTTCCGCACCGCCGCGGCGATGTGCGACGCGATCGTCGACGACGGCGTCGATGTGATCGGGCTCGGCCGGCCGCTGTGCCTGACGCCCGCCGCCCCGGCCCGCCTGCTGATCGGCGCGCCCCGGCTTGAGCATTTCGACGACAAGCTGCGCATCGGCCCTGGCTGGCTTGGCCCGCGCTCGCCGATCCGGCTGGTCAAAGTCGTCAACGGCATCGGCGCGCTTGCCTGGTACTACGAACAACTCGAACGGATCGCCGACGGATTGTCGATCGACGAGAAAATGAGCGTCTTGAATGCGTTCATGACCAACGAGCGGCGCGAAAAGCAGCGCGTCAAGAAGCTGGCCTGACGGGCGGAGCTCTTGCGGCTCCTCAGCCGCGCGCGATCGCCAGTTCGGTTCGCGCCGCCATGCGCAGCAACAACTGGTCGGTCGCCACCGACACGAGCCGATAGCCCCTCTGCGCCATCGCGCGCGCCTGCTTGCCGTCGAAGCAGAACATCGAGGCGAACTTGCCATGTGCTTTGGCGCGCGCGGCGACGTGCGAGAGCTGGGCGTCGACGTCGGCGCCGTGCGGATCGACGACAGCGCCATGGTTGAGCGCGATCGACAGGTCGCTGGGGCCGACGAATACGCCGTCAATGCCCGGCGTCGCGAGAATGTTGTCGAGCGCGTCAAGCGCCTCGCGGGTTTCGATCATCGCGATCGCCAGCGTGATGGCGTTGGCGCTGTGGAGATAGGCGGGTCCGACCAGGCCGCTCATCGCGAGCGCGGCGCGCGGTCCCCAAGAGCGCTGGCCGACGGGTGGGTATTTCATGAAATCGACAAAGCGCTTCGCGTCGGCGCCGCTGTTGATCATCGGCGCGATCACCGCCGCGGCGCCAGCGTCGATGACGCGGGAGGCGGTGGCGAAATCGCCGACCGGAATGCGCACGATTGCCGGCTTGCCGGCCAGCGCCGCGGCGCCGACGCCGCGCATTGCGCCCGCAAGATCGATCGCCCCATGCTGCATGTCGAGCATCACTGCATCATAGCCCTCGCGCGCGAGTTGCTCGGGGATCGCCGGATCGTTAATGCCGATCCAGGCGGTGAAGACGCACTCGCCCGCATTGATGCGCTGGCTCAATACGCCGATGATGCCGCCTTCGCTCATGTCTTAGCCTCCTGCCGCGCCAGCCTTGTTGGAAACCCGCGCGCCCGTCAATGGGACTGTCTGCCTTTGGCGTCGCCGCATTACGCCGATGTAATTTGACTTTAATGCGCGCGAATCCGAGCCTTCGCGATGGTTTCCATTCACCTGGAGAAGGCAGCACCGATGAAAAAATTGCTCCTCGCCGCCGTCGCCGCCGCGGGTATCGCCGGCTCGACATTTGCCTATAATGCGTATGCCGCCAACGAGCCGCCGAACGCGGCCCGGATGCAGCAGATGCAGGAAGAGCGCGCCGCGATGCTCGATGCGCGCCTCGCTGGCTTCAAGGCCGGATTGAAACTGACCGCTGACCAGGAAAAATTCTGGACGCCGTTTGAGTCGGCCATCCGTGACGCCGCCAAGGCGCGGATGGACGCGATGCAGCAGATGCGCGAGAAGATGAGCCAGAAAGGCGCGGAGCGTCCCTCCCCCATCGACCATATGCAGATGATGTCCGACCATATGTCGAAAATGGCTTCCGAATTGAAGCTCGTCGCCGATGCCGGCAAGCCGCTTTACGACAGTCTCAACGAAGCCCAGAAGCGCAACTTCGGGCCGCTGATGCATGAACTGATGCAACCGCCAGGCGGCGGCCACATGGGTTGGCGTCACGGCATGGGCGGCGGCATGGGGCCAGGCGGCATGATGGGTCGCGGCATGATGGACGAAGACGACTAAAATAAGCGGCCCGTCGCGAGCGGGGCGATTGACGGCGGCGCCCGCGGCTCGTCCGCGACGGAGCCGCGGGCGCCAATCGTCCGCTATCCCAAACGAAACGCGAACACCGCCGCGCGCTTGATCTCCGCGTCCTCCAGCGCGCGCGTCACCGGCACGCTGTACTCGCCAACCGATTGCAAGACATCGAGCGCGAGATAGCTGCGGCGGGGATCGCCGATGCGCACCAGCGCGCCGCGCTGGGCGAGATCGGCGAGCCAGCGCGTCACTGCCCCGGCCATGTCCTTTTGATAGGAAACATCGCCCGCCAGCACGACATCCCAGCCTTCATTGGCACCGACGAGATCGGCTAGGCGCGCGGTGATGGCGACATTGTTGAGCGCGCCATTCAGCCCGATCGCGCAGATGGCGAATGCGTCGATGTCGCAGGCCTCGACGCGCGCCGCGCCAGCCTGCGTGGCGGCAATGGCGACAAGACCGGAACCGGAGGCAAAATCCAGCACGCGCTTGCCGGCGACAAGGGAGGGATTGTCGAGGATATAGCGCGCCAGCGCCTGTCCGCCCGCCCAGGCAAAAGCCCAGAAAGGCGGCGGCAGGCCGATCTCGCCCAGTTCGTCTTCGGTCTTTTGCCAAAGCTCCGTCGCTTCATCGGCAAGATGCAGCGCGATCGTCGGCGCCAGCGGCGGATACTGAATGCGGGTGTTGGCGCGGATGAACGCCGCGCGATCGTCAATGCCGCTCATGCCTTCCAGTACAGCGAGGAGATCAGCGTGAACAGCCGACGCGCCGTCCCCGCATCGATTTCCACACGCTCGGAAAATCGCGCCGCAACAAGTTCGGCGCCCTCATTGTGCAGGGCCGCGCGTTCGCGATCGATCGCCTCGATCTGTCGCGGACTCGCTGTGCGGATCGCCGCGTAATAGTTCTCGCACACCATGAAATAGTCTTTGAGCAGCGCCCTGAACGGCGTCATCGAAATGGAGAAGTTGCCGACCGGCTCTCCGGCTTTGGTCTGGATGTCAAACGTCAGCTTGGTTTCCTGATGCGCGAGGCGCAGGCTGAACGGTCCATCGTCGCGCCCCGGCGGCGAAAAGACATTTTCGCTGGTCAGATCATAGATCGCCACCGCGCGCTCGTGTTCCTGATCGGGCGTACCGCGGCCAATGCTGGCGCCGTCCAGCAGGACTTCGTAAAGGCGGCTCGTCGAGCTCGGCGCGTCGCTCGTCATGCCGCTGGCTCGCGCTGCAGCCGCATCGCCACCGAGCGCGCATGCGCCTGCAGCCCCTCCGCCTCCCCGAGCGCCACCGCCGCGGGGCCGAGCGCTTCGAGCGATCGGCGATCGCAGCGCAGCAGCGAGGTGCGTTTGACAAAGTCGAGCACGCCGAGCCCCGACGAAAATCGCGCCGAGCGCGCCGTCGGCAGCACATGGTTGGAGCCGCCGACATAGTCGCCGATCGCTTCAGGCGTGAAGGCCCCGAGAAAAATCGCGCCGGCATTATGAACGCCTTCGCACAATTCGTCGGCATCGCGCGCGATGATTTCGAGATGTTCCGGCGCGAGCTGATTGACCAGCGCAACCGCGGCTTTCAGCGTCGGCGCGACGATCACCGCGCCGAAATCCCGCCAGCTCGCCCCCGCGATTCTCGCGCGCGGCAGCGTTGCGAGCTGGCTTTCCAGCGAAGCCACGACAGCTCTCGCGACGTTCGGATCGTCGCAAATCAGGATCGACTGCGCGGCTTCGTCATGTTCGGCCTGTGCGAGCAGGTCGGCGGCGGCGAAATGCGGGTCGGCGCTGGAATCAGCGAGCACAACGACCTCGGACGGCCCCGCGATCATGTCGATGCCAACCTGGCCGAACACCCGCCGCTTGGCCGCCGCGACATAGGCGTTGCCGGGTCCAACGATCTTGGCGACGGGTTTGATCGTCTGCGTGCCGTAGGCCAGCGCGGCGATCGCCTGGGCGCCGCCGATGCGGTAAATCTCCTCGATTCCAGATAGGCGCGCCGCCGCCAGCACCAGCGGATTGATCCGTCCATCCGGCGTCGGAACCACCATCGCGATGCGCGGACAGCCCGCCACTTTGGCGGGCGCGGCGTTCATGACGACGCTCGATGGATAGGACGCGGCGCCGCCGGGTACGTACAGCCCGACGGCGTCAATCGCGCGCCAACGCCAGCCCAATTCGACGCCGAGCGCATCGACGAAGCGAACGTCCGCGGGTTTCTGCTTCTGGTGATAGGCGAGCACACGTTCATGCGCGAGTTCGAGCGCGCGCAACGCCTCGGGCGGACACGCGGTCATCGCCTGATCGATTTCGGCGCGCTCAATCATGATGCCCTGCGTCGCCAGATCGACCCGATCGAACTTTCTCGAATAGTCCGCGAGCGCCGCATCGCCGCGCGCACGCACGTCGGCGATGATCGCCGCAACGTCGGCATCGACGTCCTCTGATACCTCGCGTTTGGAGGCGAGCAGTTTTGCGAAGCCCGCCTCGAAGTCGCTGGCCAGCATATCGAGAAAGACTGGCATCAAGGCTCCCAGCGGCGGCTCAAACCGCGTCCGCCGTCGTCAGCGAATGCCCGGGGCAGGCCTCGGCGGGCTTACGGGGGCCGATGTCGCGCAATTCGCCCTCCAGACATTCGACATCGAGCCGGATCGCCGCGCCATCGGCGAACGTCAACAGCACCATGCCGGAGGGCGCGTCGATCTTTTCAAAGCGCACGGCGAGCAGTCTTCGCGGCTGTTCGCGATCCGCAAGCCCGAGATGCGAGACCTTGAGCACACGGTCAAAGCGCAAGGCGGCGAACACGCGCTCATGCCGGCCAGACTTGGCGGCGGCCCAGTCGTAACGCATCGCGCCGCAGACAAAGCGCTTCTGTTTCGGCAGCCATGTCAGATCAGCGGGGGCAACACAGGAATCCTGGACATGCGCGGAGATGACCGCGAGGCCCTCTTTGTCCAGCGCCACAAGTTTCAGGGCGTTGATTGCGTCTGACATGGCTTAGCCCGCGATCCGCGTGATGTCGGCGCCGCAGCCGCCGAGCTTGTGCTCAAGATGCTCGAAGCCGCGATCGAGGTGATAGACGCGATTGACGATCGTTTCTCCCTCAGCGGCGAGCGCCGCGATGACAAGCGAGACCGAGGCGCGCAGATCTGTCGCCATAACCGGCGCACCGCGCAATTTTCTGACGCCCTCGACGATCGCGGTGTCGCCTTCGAGCTTGATATGCGCGCCGAGCCGCGCGAGTTCCTGCACGTGCATGAAGCGGTTCTCGAAGATCGTCTCGGTGATGCGCGAGGTCCCGCCGGCGCGCGTCATCAACGCCATGAACTGCGCCTGCAGATCGGTGGGAAAGCCAGGAAACGGCGCCGTCGAGATATCCACCGCGTTAATGCCCGCGCCATTGCGCCGGACCCGCACGCCGCGATTGTCGCTGGTGATAGTGGCGCCCGCCGCGGTCAACGAGTCGAACGCCTCCTGCAAGAGATCGGTGCTGACGCCTTCGAGCAGGACGTCGCCGCCCGTCATCGCCACGGCCGTCGCGTAGGTGCCGGCCTCGATGCGGTCGGGCAGCACCGCATGGCGCGCGCCATTGAGCCGCGCGACGCCGGTGATTTCAATGCGCGACGTGCCCGCGCCGTGAATGCGCGCGCCCATCTTGTTGAGGCAATCGGCGAGGTCCTTGACCTCCGGCTCGCGCGCCGCATTGGTGATGAGGCTGCTGCCCCGCGCGGTCGCCGCGGCCATGATGGCGGTATGCGTGCCGCCGACCGTGACTTTGGGAAAATCAACTTCTCCGCCGATGAAGCCGCCGGGCGTGGTGGCGACGACATAGCCCGAATCGATGTCGATTTTCGCGCCAAGGCGCTCGAGCGCCATCAGCAACAGATCGACCGGCCGCGTGCCGATCGCGCAGCCGCCCGGCAGCGAGACTTTTGCTTCGCCCATGCGCGCCAGCAACGGCGCGATCACCCAGAAGCTCGCGCGCATTTTCGATACGAGTTCATACGGCGCGGTGGTGTCGACGATGGTTTTGGCGCGCAGGTGCGCGGTCTGGCCGGCGCGCGAATCCTCGCCGGGGCGCTTGCCGTCGATGGAATAATCGACGCCGTGATTGCCGAGAATGCGCACCAGCTGGCTGACGTCGGCGAGGCGAGGCAGATTTTCGAGCGTCAGGGTTTGATCGGTCAGCAAGCTGGCGATCAGCAGCGGCAGCGCGGCGTTCTTCGCGCCGGAAATCTGTATCGAGCCGTTGAGCGGCGCGCCGCCACGGATTTGTATGCGATCCATCACTGACCCTCGTTAATCCCCATGCTCCGGCGCAGCGGTCTCGTTCGGGCGCTCTTTAGCATCATCTTTCGCAGCCGCCTCTCGGGCGCGCTGCTGCGCCTTGCGCTGTTTCAAATTGGCGCGCAGCGCCGCCTCAAGTCGTTCCTTGCGGCGCTTCTCCGCAATTGCCCTGCCACCATCCGACGCCATCGCATCCCCGGAAGCGCGCTATTCGCCGCGCTTGATAGGCCGTGGCTAGCCAAGGGGCAAGCCAAAAGGCGGAGCGTATCGACCCGGAGCGTACTGACCCTACCCCGCCCCCTCGATCAACCTCCCCGCTGCCGCGCGCGCTTCCTCGGTGATTTCGGCGCCGGCGAGCATGCGGGCGATTTCCTCGCGGCGGGCCGGGGCGTCGAGCGCCAGCACATGCGTTGCGACGCGCTCGCCCTTGCCGATCATGCTCTTGGCGATCTTGAAATGGCGGGTCGAGCGCGCGGCGACCTGCGGGGCGTGAGTGACGGCGAGGACCTGCGATCGCTTCGCCAGACGCGCCAGGCGCAGGCCGATCGCATCGGCGACCGCGCCGCCGACGCCGGTGTCGATCTCGTCGAACACCAGCGTCGGCGCCGAACCGCGATCGGCCAGCGCGACCTTCAGCGCGAGCATGAATCGCGCGAGTTCGCCGCCCGACGCGACTTTCATCAGCGGCCCTGCGCGGGAACCCGGATTTGTTTGCACGCAGAACTCAACGCGATCGATTCCGTCCGCCGCGACAAGGGCATCCTCGCTTGATATCGCGACAGTGAATTTCGCCCGCTCCAGTTTCAGCGGCGCCAGCTCCTTGTTGACCGAGCGCTCGAGTTCGGCGGAGGCGGCGCGGCGCGCCTTGGAAAGAGCGATGGCCTCGCTGCGATAGACGTTTGCAACCTTTGCGATGGCGGCCTGCAGCGCGACGACTTGCTTTTCGCCCGCATCAAGCGCGGCGAGCTGGGCGGCGAATTTTTCCGCGAGCGTTGGCAACGCCTCCACCGGCGCGGCATACTTGCGGCCCATGCCGCGTAGCGCGAACAGGCGTTCCTCCGTCTGCTCGAGTTCCCGCGGATCGAACTCGGCCTCGCGCAACGCCGCCTCAAGCGCGGTTGTCGCAGCCTCAAGCGCGTCCATCGCACTGTCGAGCGCCTTCACGCACGGCTCGACCAGGCCGGGCGCCTGACCGACGCGACGTTGCAATTTTCGCGCGCCGGACGACAGCACAGGCATGATCGCGGCCTCGCCCGAAAGGCTCTCGTGGACCTCGCGCAGATCCGCGACGACCTTCTCGCTCTGCATCATGGCGGCGCGGCGTTCGGCAAGCGCGTCCTCCTCGCCCGGCTCAACCTCGAGCCGCGTCAATTCGGCATAGGCATGGCTGGCGAAATCCGCTTCGGCTTTGGCCGCCGCGACGCGCGCTGTTTCAATCGCGAGCTCCGCCTCCAGCGTGCGCAGCGCCGAGAACGCAGATTTTGTCGCCAGCGCCATTGGCTCCAGCCTGCCATAGGCGTCGACAAGCGAACGGTGGCTGGCGCTATCGAGCAGGGCGCGCTCGTCATGCTGGCCGTGAATTTCGACGAGCCCGCCGGCGACCGCGCGGACAAGCTGGGCGCTGACCGGCGCATCATTGATGAAAGCCCGCGTGCGTCCGTCGGCCAATTGCACACGGCGGACGATCAACTCGCTTTCGATGTCGATTCCCTGCTCGCGGGCGGCCTTCAGCGCCGCGCTGCCCGCCTCGAGATCGAACACCGCTGTCACCTGGCCTTGCGGCTGGCCGTGGCGCACCAGCGCGCCGTCGCCGCGGGCGCCCAAGGCAAGCGACAACGCATCAAGCAGGATCGATTTCCCGGCGCCGGTTTCGCCCGTGAGGATGGTCAGGCCGGCCGCGAAGTCGAGATCGAGCTGGTCGATCAGCACGATGTCGCGGATCGCGAGCCGGACAAGCATGGAGCTGACGCGGCCTCCCGCTCAGATCGGGACGACGGTGTGGTAGATTTTCGAAATCCACGACCCGCGGTCCTCATTCGGCTCAAGCCCGCCTCCCTTCAGTAGGGCATAGGCGTCCTTGTACCACTGGCCATCCGGGAAGTTGTGACCCAGCACCGCCGCGGCGGTCTGCGCCTCGCTGGAAATGCCCAGACCCAGATAGGCTTCGGTCAGGCGGTAAAGCGCTTCCTCGGAGTGGCGGCTGGTCTGATAGTTGCTCAGCACGTTGCGGAAGCGGTTGATCGCCGCGGTATAATTGCGCCGGGTGAGGTAGAATCGCCCGATCGACATTTCCTTGCCGGCGAGTTGGTCGCGCAACACCTGGATCTTGAATTTCGCATCGTCGACATATTCCGACTTGGGGAACTTTTCGACGATCTGCTGGAACAGCGCCAGCGATCGCGCCGACCGATCCTGATCGCGCGATATGTCGAGCACCTGGGCGTAATAGGAGCTCGCCTCCAGATAGATCGCATAGGCGACTTCGGGCGATTTGCCATAGAGCTGGATGTAATGCTCCGCCGAAGCCTCCGCGTCGTCATAGGCGGCCGCCTGGTATTGCGCGTAGGTGGTCATCAGCAGGCCTTTGCGGGCCCAGTCCGATTCCGGATATTGTTTGCCAAGGTCGGTGAATTTTTTGGCGGCGCCGGCGGCGTCCTCCTTGGAGAGCTTCTCGAGTCCCTGGTCGTAGATCTTGCTCGGCGGCACATCCGGCTCGATGATTGTTTTGTATTTTTCCGCGCCGAACGGGTTAAAATCCTCGAACGTCGAACATCCCCCGACCAGCGCCGTCAGGCTGAGGGCAAGCGTCAGCTTCACCGCCGCGGCGCCGAGGCGGCTCAGCGGATTTCCAGAACTCTTATTGGCTGCAACAAAATTCATGCGCGAAAACTCGAAAGCCTGGGAGAAACATTCTTCGCCTGGAGAGACAGTACAGATGCCCCCGCGGCGCCCATTTAAACTAAACCCCGGCGCCGCGCCACTAAGGGCGAATCCAACGCACTAGAGGGGCGGATTGTGGCGCCAGAATGCCGCTTTGTGCGTTTTCCCGCACTTCAAGCCGCAGCGTTTGCCGGCTGGCCTGGCGAATCAGCCGGCGCTGGCGGAATAGGCGGCGGCCGCGAGGCGGCGGCTGCCAGCGCGCGCGGAGACAAATTCGCGAGCGGGCGAACCGGAGAACTCGTAGGCGCTGCGGTCAGCGAACAAGGCGTCAAGAACCAGCGCATTCATCGTATGGCCCGGCCGGTGCGACCGATAGCAGCCGAGAATCGGCGCGCCCGCCAAGGCGAGGTCGCCGATCGCATCGAGCGCCTTGTGGCGGACGAATTCGTCGGCGAAGCGCAGCCCCTCCGGATTGAGCACCCGACCCTCGTCCAGCGCCACGGAGTTCTTCAACGTGGACCCGAGAGCGAAGCCCGTCTCCCACAGTCGCTTCACATCGCTGACAAAGCCGAAGGTGCGCGCTGGAGCAATCTGATTGCGGAACGTTGCGGCGCTGAGATCAATGATCTTGCGCTGGCGCCCGATCACGGCCGCATCAAAATCAATGTCGATGTCGAGGCGAAATCCATCCTCGAAGGGACGCAGTTCTGAATAAGCGCTGCCGCGCTCAACCCGCACCGTCTTGAGAATCCGCAGATGACGGCGCGGACGCGACTGCGCCACGAGGCCAACCTTATCGATCGCGGCCACGAATGGCGCGGCGGAACCGTCCATGATCGGCGCCTCGGCGCCATCAATTTCAATGAGCGCGTTGTCGACGCCCAGCCCCATCAGCGCCGCCATCAAATGTTCGATGGTCGCCACTGAAGCACGCTCGGCATCGCCGAGTACGGTGCAAAGGTCGGTGCGCGAAACATTCGAATGTTTGGCTTCGATCCGTCGCTCGCGCCCCCCGGGCAACCCGGTGCGCAAAAACACAATCCCCGCGCCAACTTTGGCGGGATGAAGAACAATGCTTACCGGCAGGTCCGAATGGACTCCCCGGCCAGAGATCGTCACGCGATCGCGGATCGTATTTTGCGGCCCGAATTTCATCAGCCAGAATTCCCCCGCATCCCCCGGGCTTCTCAGAAAGCTCGGATTTTTCAACGGCGATACAACCAGCCCGGAAAGAGATCGGCTCCAGAGCGAATCGCGCCGTGAATGCGCGAGCGGAAAATAGGTTCGCCGACTCGATTGGCCAAATCACCTTTCATAACCAATCGTAACAATAAGAAAACTATTCAAAATCAAAGGTTTGATTGTTATTTTTGATGTCCATACGCGAACGCCCGCGGTCGGAAACCGCGGGCGCCGCGAGTCTGCTGACGAATCAAGCCGTCAGTTGGATTGCCGTCTGAGGAAAGCCGGGATTTCCAGGTGGTCGTCCTCGAGCGGCGCGGGACGCGCGCCGACGCGGCCATGCGGATCGAGATTGCCCTGCGCAGGCCGAGGCGCCGCCGGCCGGGGCTGCGGGCGGCCAAACTCCTGTGTGATGGGCGCCGGAGCGGCGCGCTGCGGCGCGGGAGGAGCGACAGGGCCGGTCGTCATCTGCCTCGGGGCGAGCGGGATCGGCGCGGGGGCTGAGTCCTCATGCCGATTGATGCCGAACGCCGCAAGCTTTTCCAGCAACGAGCGACGGCGCGTCTCGGCGGGCTGGGGCGCAGGGGGCGCTTCGCCGCGATGCACACGCACCTGTTGCTGGACGACCGGCGGCAGATCCTCGATCTGCGGCATGCGCGTTGGCCGCATGACAGGCTGCTCGGGCGCTGGCGCGAAGAACTCCTGCTGCTCGGGTTCCGCCATTCGCGCGGGCGCCGGCTCGGCATAGGCGGCGGCGCGCTGCGGCACGGGGCGAATCTCGACTTCATCGTGCGTAGTGATTGCCGGCGTTGACGCGGACGTACGGACTTCGATCGGGGCGTCGGCGACGATCGGCGCGGGCTGCGGACGCGGATTGGCCTGCGCGCGGAGGCGCTGCTGCGCCTCGATGATGCGAAGCTGGCTGGCGCTGGGCTCATGAACCTCGGTGACCGCCTGATCGATGCCGGTAGCGACGACCGACACCCGCACGACTCCGTCGAGCGCGGAGTCGAACGTGGCGCCGAGGATGATGTTGGCCTCCTCATCGACTTCCTGCCGGATGCGGCTGGCAGCCTCGTCAACTTCATACAGGGTGAGGTCGTTGCCGCCGGTGATCGAGATCAGCAGGCCGCGCGCGCCCTTCATGGAAACTTCGTCAAGCAGCGGATTGGCGATCGCCGCTTCCGCCGCCTGCACCGCGCGGCGGTCGCCCGCCGCTTCGCCGGTTCCCATCATCGCCTTGCCCATCTCGCTCATGATCGAGCGCACGTCGGCGAAGTCGAGATTGATGAGGCCTTCCTTGACCATCAGGTCGGTGATGCAGGCGACACCCGAATACAGCACCTGATCGGCCATCGCGAACGCGTCGGCGAAGGTGGTCTTCTCGTTGGCGACGCGAAACAGGTTCTGGTTCGGAATGATGATCAGCGTGTCCACAGATTTATGCAGTTCGGCGATGCCGCCCTCGGCAAGCCGCATGCGGCGGCCGCCCTCGAACTGGAACGGTTTTGTGACGACGCCCACCGTCAGGATGCCCATTTCGCGGGCGACGCGGGCGATGACCGGAGCGGCGCCGGTGCCGGTTCCACCGCCCATCCCGGCGGTGACGAACACCATATGCGCGCCGGCGAGGTGGTCGCGAATTTCCTCGAGCGCTTCTTCGGCGGCGGCGCGCCCGACCTCAGGCTTGGAGCCTGCGCCAAGCCCTTCCGTGACCTGCAGGCCCATCTGGATGATGCGTTCGGCGCGCGAGGAGGTGAGCGCCTGCGCGTCAGTGTTGGCGACAATGAAGTCGACGCCAGCGAGACCGGAAACGATCATGTTGTTGACCGCGTTGCCGCCAGCGCCGCCGACGCCGCAGACCATGATGCGGGGCTTGAGCTCGCGCAGCTCGGGGGCTTTCAAATTGATGGACATAATGGGCCTCTTGACGTTGGACGCCCGCTGGCGCCGGTTAAATCCTGACACTTCACCTGGAAACGCTGACCCGCGGCAAAAACGCGCACGCGGCCCCCTTTTTAGAAACTTTCCTTCAGCCAGCGCCCGACGCGCGCCACATAGCCGTCCTCACTCGCATTGGACGCCGCGGCTCGGCTGCGCGGCTCGAAATATTCAATTCCCGCTACCTGGGGATAGACCATCAGGCCAACCGCGGCGGCGAAGGCCGGGTTGCGCGCCGATTCCGGCAGGCCTTCGACGCCGAGCGGCCGACCGATGCGCGCCTGATTGGAAATGATCGTGCGCGCCAGTTCCGGCAGCCCGGTCATCTGGCAGGCGCCGCCGGTCAGCACGAGCCTTCGCCCGGCCTGTGCGGCGTGGCCAGCGTTCTTGAGGCGATCGCGCACCAGTTCGAGGATCTCCTCGACGCGTGGGCGAATGATCCGCACGAGCTCGGATTTCGGCATTGGGCTCGGGTGGTCCATGTCGTCGCCGACGCGGTGCACGGAGATCGTATCGCGCTCGTCAGAAGGCGAGGCGATGCAGGCGCCATACAGCGTCTTAAGGCGCTCCGCATCAGCGAGGCTGATGGTCAGACCGCGAGCAATATCCATCGTGACGTGATTGCCGCCGACGGCGACGGCATCGACATGCACGAGCCGGCCGCCGGAGAAGACGCCGACGCTGGTCGAGCCACCACCAAGATCTACAAGCGCGGCGCCAAGTTCGGCTTCGTCGTCGACGAGCGTCGAAAGGCCGGCCGCATAAGGCGTCGCAACGACGGCTTCGACGCGCAGGTGACAACGCTCCACCGCCAGCATCAGATTGCGCGCCGCCGCGCCGTCGCATGAGGCGACGTGCATTTCGGCGCCGAGTTCGTCCCCGACCATGCCTTTGGGATCGCGCACACCGCTCGTCGCATCGAGCCAGAAGTTTGTCGGCAGCGAATGCAGCACAGTGCGCCCCGTCCGCGCGCTGGCCGCGGAGGCCGCTTCGAGGACCCGGTGAATGTCGCTGTCGGACACCGCCTTGCCGCGGATGTTGACCTTCGCGTTGAAGAGCTCTGAGGAAAGCCGGCCGCCCGACATATTGACGATGACGCTCTCAACCTCGACGCCGGCCATACGCTCCGCCGCGTCAATGGCAAGCCGGATAGCGCCTTCAGCCGAATCGAGATCGACGATCGCGCCGGCTTTGACGCCCCGCGAGCGCTGATGGCCGATGCCGAGAACCTTGCAGCGATGCGTACGCCCGCGCAGCTGATCGGACGCCTGCATCGGCGTAAGGCGGACGATCAGGCAGACTATTTTCGAGGCGCCGATGTCGAGCACCGATAGAATCGCGCTTTTGCGCGGTGGAATCTGCCGCATGCGTGGGGTCAACGGTTTGGTGCTCACGTCGCGCCGCCCTTCTTGGCATGCGCTTCGGCGCGAGCCGCCGCCGCATCTTCAGAGAGCCGGGCGAAAACCTTGCCCTCGACACGCAGGTCGAGCGACAGGAGATCCTTGTCGAGAATGCGCGATTGACGCTGCAGCCTGAGCAAGGTCGCCACCGCCGCGAGCGGATTGACCTCCGGCAGCTTCACATCCACGCCGGATGTCATCTTGAGATTCCAGCGGCGCTCGCCGATCAGCACGCCCGCCCTGATCTTGGGCCGCAATTCCTCGGAGGCGTTCAGCAACGCATTGAATTCCGCAAGTCGCTCGTTGGCGCCCTCGCCGACGACAAACGGCAGCCCGGCGAAGCGCTGATCGCGCATGTCCTCGATGACCGCGCCGTCGGCGGAGATCGTCTTGACCTGTCCGTCCTTTTGCCAAACCGCGGAAGGCGTCCGTTCAACCAGGTCGATGATGATCTGGTTGGGATAGAGCTTGCGCACGCTCGCCTGCTTGACGAGCGGGATCGCTTCGAGTTTGGCGCGCGCTTTCGCCACATCGAGGAACAACAGCGAACTTTTGGGGCTGATGTCGGCGTCGGCCAGAATTTCCGGCTCGCGCATTTCGACCTGTCCGGAGATCGTCACGATGGCGATGTTAAAGCCCGCCAGGCGAGCGAGGTAATCGCCGATGCCGCCCTCGCGCTCGACAAACGCCTGATAATGTCCGCCCGCCACCGCGCCGACCATCGCAACAGCCAAAACCAGCGCAAGCGCCAGCGTTGTCCCCGCGCCGCGCGGCGCCGGCCGGCTGAGACGAAGCATCCAGCTCGACGCGGCGCCGGCGCGTTCGCCGCGCAGCAACACACGCTGGCGCGGAGCCTCAACGCCCACCGCCGCAAAAGCTGGACGCGCGCCGGCGCCCAGGCTGAAAACCTGACTCAACGATCGCACGACGCGTCTTCCACCATCCATGAAACCAGCTCGCCAAACGATATTCCCGCATAGGCCGCCATTTCGGGCACGAGAGAGGTTTCGGTCATGCCGGGCTGCGTATTGACTTCAAGGCAGACCAACTCACCCGATTGTCCCTTCGATTCGTCATAGCGGAAGTCCGCACGGCTCACGCCGCGACACCCCAGGGCGCGATGCGCGCGCAGCGCCAAGTCTTGGACCTCATGGTAAATATTCGGTTTAATTTTTGCCGGCAGGATGTGAATTGACCCGCCCTTGGCGTATTTCGCGTCGTAACCGTAGAAGGCCTCGGACACCGGCTGGATGTCGATAACGCCGAGCGCCCGGTCGCCCATGACAGCGCAGGTCAGCTCAAGCCCGTCGACGAATTTTTCCGCCAACAGGCGATCGCCATAGGGCCAGTCAGCGCGGCCGATTTCCTGGGGGGGATGGCTTTGTCCGGCCTTGACGATCACGACGCCGAACGACGAGCCCTCGTTGACCGGTTTAAGCACATAGGGCGGCTCAAGCGCGTGACGCTTCGCCGCCTCGTGACGATCGACGACGACGCCATGCGCGACCGGAATTCCCGCCGCCTGCATCACCACTTTGGCCAGATCCTTCTCCATCGCCAGCGCTGACGCCAGGACGCCCGAGTGCGTGTAGGGGATGCGCAGGATTTCGAGAATGCCCTGAATCGCGCCATCCTCGCCGGCGCGCCCGTGCAGCGCGTTGAACGCCACGTCGGGGCGTAATTTCGTCAGCGTGTCGGCGATGTTACGGTCGACGTCGAGCCTTGTGACGCGATAGCCGGCGCCCTCCAGAGCGTCGGCGCAGCCGCGGCCCGAATTGAGCGAGACCGGCCGTTCCGCCGACCACCCGCCCATCAACACCGCCACATGCTTCATGACCCGCCCAACACCCCGCCCGGTCGCCGCCACGCCCGTTAAGTTAGAATTAAGCACCGGGCGTTAACGCAGCGTTAACCCCCGGCGCAGGAGCAGAAAGAATTTGACCGGGACGCTGCCGAGCGTGCCGGCCGTGCGAGGCGTCGCGGCTGTCGTAATAGTGTCAGGGAGCCGATGCTATGCGGAGCATGGTGAGCCGGGGGGCGATGTCGCCTGCCCGATCCCGTCGAAGGACATGCCCAATGATCTGCTTCCTGCGCGGCGCCTGCGCCGTCATTGCTCTGCTCGCCGCCGCTCCCGCGTGGGCGGCAAGCTCCGGCCCTGCAATCGGCTACGTGCCGGCAAGTCTCGTTCAATCGGTGATCAAGCGTGGGCCCTGGACCTTGCATGAGACCGGCGAATACTACCATCACGACGCCTCGGGCATCATCCCGACGACGGCTGGCCCGCCCTACTCCGGCTCGGGCACGCCCTACGCCAGCTATTGCGACGGCGACATGGACCCGGCTCGCAATCACGGCGCCAGCGTGATGCAACCCTACTATTTTCCGTTCGTGCGTCGCCAGGGCCGCGTTCTCCAGGGGTTCTTCGACTATCGCCCGCGCAACGAGCAGGAAGCCGTGGTGGAGGGGATCTCGACCGATTGGGGCGCGTCCTGGCATTTCGGGAGCGAGAAGCTCGGGCTCAATCCCTACTGCCCGTTCGACCCCGCCGACCCCGACAACCTCAATCTCAACGTCAACGGCGTCAAGACCGCCTACGGCTCATCCAGCGCCAACGCCGCAGACAACGGACTGGGCCATCCCGTCGTGCTGAACGTCAAAGGCGTGGAGCGCCTCTATCAGCTCAATCGCGCCAATGGCCACATCGACTCGGATCAACTGGTGATCCATACGCTGCCCCATGCCGAGGCCGGCGAAGCGCTCGAGGGACTGCCGGCGCTCGGTTACGTCAGCCCGTTGGCCTCGGGCGGTTATCCCACGCTCGACGCCACGGCCAAGGCGACGGTCGGGCTGCAAAATCCCGACGCTTTCATGGGCTCGGTGAAGATGGGCGACAAGACGGCGGTCGTATACGTCGAAAAGACGCTGAGCGCCGACACCGGACTCGGCTACCCCGCCTGTCCCAGCACGCCCTCGTACGCGCTGACCAATCTCGTCAACGGCAAGCCTCGAAAAGCGAACCACGACGTGACCACGGTCCGCGTCGCCACAACGACCGACGGCGTCACCTTCACCGATGTGGGGGCCGCAGCCGGGCTGTTCGATCCCACAACCGTCGCGCTGAACGGCACCCGCTACCTCGGCAGCGGCAGCATCATCCGGTTGTCGGACGGGCGCTACGGCATGTTCTTCGGCGGCGGCAACTGCCTCGACAACGACTCCGACGCCTTCCACTATCTCGGCTATGCCGAGACCGACAGCCGCGTGACGCAGGCGAGCGATCTGACGCACTGGCATGTGATCTACGGCTTCGACAATCCGATCCTGTCGACCGACCGGGTCGTCGATCCCGCTGGCCCGCGCGCCTATCCGCTCAATGCGCCGATCGTCAACGTCAGCGGCGCGGACGTCCTCACCGCCGCGCAGGTCGCGCCCTTCACGCCCGCGACCGGCGCGAATCCTCCGGCCGGCGGCTACAACTCAAACTTCTTCAGCGGCCGCGTTTACGATCCGCAGGCGGAGTACACCGACGATGAGACGGTGACTATCGTGTTCGCCGGCTACAACACGCCGCAGCCGAGCAACAACCTCGGCGACTATCGCACGATCGGTCGCTTCCAGGTGCGTTTCCCCGCCGGCTACGTCGCGCGGACCCAGGAACGCGACGGCGAAGAATAACGACTGCGACAGGAACCGACGGCGCACGACCCGCGCCGTCGGTTCTATTTCGTCTCCGACGTCCCGCTCGGGCCGCTCGAGCTTGCGGACAGAAAATTATTGAACATCTGGCGCAACAGATCGGCGCCCTGCTGGCCCTCCATGAACCACGCGCGCATGAACCCCTCAGGCGAGAACTTCTCCGCCTCGGCGAGCATGCGCTTCTCCATCTCGGCCATCACTACAGCCTGCATCGGCTGGACATCCGGCAGGCCCATGAACTGGCGCGCTTCGAGCGGCGTGCAGTCGATGTTGACGGTGACCTTCATGTCTCGCCTCGTCGCTGCGCCTCGAAGCCGCTGAACTCTCGATTGTCCGTCGCTTCTAGCACTTGCGCAGGCGTTGTCACGCGGCCTTGCCCGAATCGCGCCTATATGGGACTCTCCCATCGGAAATTTAGATCTGTTCGAGGTGACTTTTCAGGGATCGCGCGGTCATGATCATTGGCGTCCTCAATCAGAAGGGCGGCGTCGGCAAGACGACGCTGGCGATCAATCTGGCGGCGACCATCGCCAAATCAGGCTCCCGCGTTCTCGTCGTCGACGCCGATCCGCAGGGCAGCGCCATGGCATGGTCCAGCATGCGCCAGATCGAGCCGCTGTTTCCCGTCGTCGGCATGGCAAAACCCAGCCTGCATCGCGACATGCCGCGCCTCGCCGCCGATTACGACGTCGTCATCATCGACGGTTCGCCGCGCGTCAACGACCTCGCGCGATCGGCGATCCTCGCCAGCGATTTTGTGCTGATCCCCGTGCAGCCTTCGCCCTACGATGTCTGGGCGGCGGCCGATACGGTGCAGTTGATCGACGAAGCGCGGCAGGTGAGGCCGGGAATCAGAGCCGCGTTCGTCATCAATCGCAGAATCGCGCGCACCGCGATCGGCCGCGACGTCGCGACGGCGCTGGCGCGGTTCGAGGGCGCGACGGTGCTTTCGGCGACGCTCAATCAGCGGATTATCTACGCCGAGAGCGCCGCGCGCGGTCTCAGCGTCATCGAGGTCGCGCCCTCCGGCGAAGCGGCGAAGGAAATCGCCGCCCTCGCGCGCCAGGTGCTGGGCGAGAAGGCGAGGAAGGCGGCATGAGCGGGGCGCACGCGGGGCGCGCCGGCGGCGCCGATGCGGCGCGCTGACTGGCGAGATCCTCGGTCCGGGCAAAGGCCGCAGAACATGCGAAAACAATCGACCTGGCGCCAAGCTGCGCGGCTCTGCCGCTGGCGGAGCGGGCCAGCAAGGGCCTCGTCGCTCAGCGGCGAAAAATAGTCGCCCGCGCGCGCCCCCTGCTGTAGCGTCGCGTAAAACGCCGACAGGGAGGACACGATGGCTGTCGCGGACGTCGCAAAGGTCAGGCTCGGCAAAACCGGCCTCGTGGTCTCCAAAATCTGCTGGGGCACGTCCGGGCTTGGCGATATGCCCGATACCTATGGCTACAGCGTCGATGAGGAGCGCGCCAGGGCGACTATCCGCGCGATGTTCGACGGGCCCTGCAATTTTATCGACTCCTCGCGAGTCTATGGATTTGGCCGCAGCGAAGAACGCATCGGCGCCGTCATTCGCGAGCGCGGCGGCCTGCCCAAAGGCTTCGTTCTCTCGACCAAGCTCGATCGCGATCCCGCCACCAACCGCTTCGATGCCGCGCAGGCGCGCCGTTCGCTCGAGCAGAGCCTCGCCGCGCTGGGCGTCGACCGCATCGATCTTCTGCATCTTCACGATCCCGAACACGCCACCTCGTTTGCCGATGTCGCCGGCCCGAACGGCGCCATCCGCGAACTGTTCCGGATGAAGGAGCAAGGCCTGGCGCGCGCCGTCGGCTTGGCGGCGGGGCCGACCGACATCATGATGCCGATGCTGCGCGAGTTCGATTTCGACGCGCTGATCACCCACAACCGCTTTACGCTCGCCAATCGCAACGCGGAGCCGATGCTCGACTTCGCCCATGCGAGAGGCATCGCGGTGCTCAACGCCGCGCCCTATGCCGGCGGCGTTCTGGCGAAGGGAACGAGTTCCTACGCGCGCTACGTCTATCAGGAAGCCTCGGTTGAAATGCTCGATCCCATCCGCCGCATCGAGGCGATCTGCGCAAAGCACAGCGTCCCACCCGGAGCCGCTGCGCTGCAATTTTCCATGCGCGACCCCAGGGTGACCTCAACCATCTGCGGCGTCACCAAGCCCGGACGCGTCGACGAAACCGTCGAATGGGCGCGCTTCCCGATCCCTGCCGCGCTGTGGGAAGAATTGAAGACGATCGGCTATTCGACAGACGACCCCGAGGCGACGCGCGCCTACGTGCTGGGGTGAGGCGGACACAATTGACAGTGGTGCCGCAAGAGGGATTCGAACCCCCGACCCCCTCATTACGAATGAGGTGCTCTACCAGCTGAGCTATTGCGGCGATTGGCCTTGCGCGACGCGCTTTTAGCATATCGCCTTGCCTTGGCAAGATTGCGTGGCGCCCAAACGACAAAGGCGCCCGGAGGCGCCTTCGTGCGAAACGACAGCAGGCAGCGAAGCCTCAGCCCTGGCGGGCCTTGAAGCGCTTCTGGGTCTTGTTGATGATGTAGACGCGGCCCTTGCGGCGAACCAGCTGGTTGTCGCGATGGCGGCCGCGCAGCGATTTGAGCGAGTTGCGAACTTTCATAGGGTCACCCGTGTTGCAGCGGGTCTGACCCACGGCTCTCTTCTAAGGAAGGCGCTCTATGCCTCAAATTACCGCGCCGATCAAGCCGGAATTTCGACATCGCGCGGCGCTTCCCGGTGCAATCCTTTGAGATAGACGCGCTGCGCCTCAGGGATCGGGACCGGGCGCTGATTGGCCCGGCGGACATACACGTGGACGTAACTGCCTTGCGCCGATGCCTCCTCCGCGCCCGCCTTGAACGCGCCGACCCGATAGCGCACCGAGCTTGACCCGATCGCCTCGACGACGACGCCGACTTCAATCGAATCGGGAAACGCCAGGCTGGAGAAATAATCGCAACTGTTGCTGACGGTCAGGCCAATGATGTCGCTCGACGCTGGATCAAGCAGCCCCGCCTCGACCAGCAAAGCATTGATGGCGCTGTCGAAATACAGGTAGTAGGCGGCATTGTTGATATGCCCATAGGCGTCGTTGTCGCTCCAGCGCGAACTGACGCTATAAACCTCGCATAGGCTTCGCGGCAAAGCGGTTTTGGCTTGCCCGGCGGCTTCACGCCGAGGCTTACCGATTCTGTCCGCGCAACGCCTCGACCCCGCGCCAGGCGGCAGTCACAACCGCCCAGGCGAGTAGGGTTTTGACGATTGTCGCCGCAATGAACGGCGCCACCCCGCCGCTCCAGGCTTTATCAGGGCCGATCAGCATCGCCAGCCAGGCAAAGCCGAACAGAAACACCACAATGTGCCCGAGGCTCATCGCGCCGATCAGCGGCAGCGCCCGGCGATCCCAGCCGCGCTCGGCAAGCCAGCCGACCAAAACGGCGGCGAGGAGAAAGCCAAGGAGATAGCCCCCCGTCGGTCCCATCATATAGGCGGGGCCAGCCACCGCGCCGGCGAATACCGGCAGGCCGGCGAAGCCTTCGGCGAGATAGAGCAGCAGCGTCGCGCCTGCGAGCCGCGCGCCATAGGCTGCGCCGAGCGCCAGCAGGACCAGAGATTGCAGTGTCATCGGCACGGGATAGAACGGAACCTGCGCCTTGGCCGACAGCGCCAGCGCCAGCGTTCCGCCGATCGTCAGCACGGCGAAGCGCGCCACGCGCGACGCAACGCCCTGAGGCCATAAGGCCGAGGCAAGGGTCGCGCTTTGCAGGGTTGGACTTTGATATCCACTCATTAAATTAACTCCCGGGCCAGTCGCCTCTCCCCGTCTCAATCGTATAGACAAGCCGATGGCGGCAAACAAGACAGGGCGCGCTGCGCTGGAGAAGCCATTGACCACGCCGACATTCGCCGTCCCCGCCGATCTGCAAAGCGGCGCTGTGTCCCGCGTTTCGCCGCACGTGCGAAGGCTCGTCGCCAACAACCCCTCGCCCTTCACGTTTACTGGCACCTGTTCCTACATCGTCGGCAATGGCGATGTCGCAATTCTCGATCCTGGCCCGGACGACATCACGCACATCGAGGCGTTGCTGCAGGCGGTTGAGGGGGAACGCGTCGGCCATATTCTTGTCACCCACACGCATCGCGATCACTCGCCCGCCGCCGCCGCGATCAAGCGGGCGACAGGCGCGGAAATTGTCGGCGCGCGCCGCTTCCAGCCGCGCTCCGGCGCCGGCTTTCATGACCACGACGCTACGCATGATCGCGATTATGCGCCGGACCGGGAGCTGGCGGATGGCGAGCGCATCGCCGGGCGCAGCTACACGTTCGAAACCATCGCGACGCCAGGCCATGCCGCCAACCATCTGGCTTTCGCGCTGCTGGAAGAGAACTGCCTGTTTTCAGGTGATTGCGTCATGGCCTGGTCGACGTCGGTGATCGCGCCGCCCGACGGCTCGATGGGCGATTACATGGCGACGCTCGACCGGCTGCGCGATCGCGCCGATAGTATCTACTGGCCCGGCCACGGCGGCCCGGTGCGCGAGCCGCAGCGCTACGTGCGCGCTCTCGCCCATCACCGCCGCCAGCGAGAGGTCTCGATTCTGACGCGCCTCGAAGCGGGCGACGAAACGATCCCCGAGATTGTCGCGAAGGTTTACGAAAATCTCAACCCGACGTTGATCGGCGCCGCCAGTCTCTCAACCCTCGCCCATCTCGAAGACCTCATCGCGCGGGGTCTTGTATCTGCCGACCGGGTGCCTGCGCTCGATACGAGGTTTCGAAAGGCATAGACGTTTCCCCTGTCGGCCGCCTCTTCCCGCACCTTCGTTTCGCCACATTTCGCTTCCCTTTCCGCCGAGGGTTCACCTTTGCGGTCAAATGGGTTAGACCGCGCGGCGCATCCCGAAGGACATTTCCGAACGTGCAATACATCTCGACGCGCGGCGAGGCGCCCAGCCTTGGCTTTTGCGACGCTTTGCTGGCTGGCCTTGCGCGCGATGGCGGGCTCTATCTGCCCGAACGCACGCCTGCGATGGCGCCCGCTTCGATCGCCGCTCTCGCGGGCATCCCTTATGCCGCGGCGGCGGCGGCGATCATGGCGCCCTATATCGGCGAGGAGATCGGCGCGGCCGATCTCGCTGCAATGACCCAAGGCGCTTATGCCGGCTTCCGTCATCCGGCCAAGGCGCCGCTCGCGCAGATCGGCGACAATCTCTTCGTGCTCGAACTGTTCCACGGCCCAACACTCGCGTTCAAGGATTTCGCGATGCAGTTTCTCGGCCGCGCGATGAACCATGTGCTGGAGCGGCGCGGCGCCCGCGCGACAATCCTCGGCGCGACCTCGGGCGACACCGGAGCGGCGGCCATTGAGGCCTTTGGCGGGCAGTCGCAGACTGAAATATTCATTCTCTATCCGCATGGCCGCGTGTCAGATGTGCAGCGCCGCCAGATGACGATGGTCAATCGTCCGAACGTCCACGCGATCGCACTGGAAGGCTCGTTCGACGATTGCCAAGCGATTCTGAAGAGCCTGTTCAACGATCTCGCCTTTCGCGACGAACTCGGCCTCTCGGGCGTCAATTCGATCAACTGGGCGCGGATCGCCGCGCAGATCGTCTACTATTTCACCAGCGCCGTTTCGCTGGGCGCACCGGCGCGCGGCGTCTCGTTCACGGCGCCGACAGGAAATTTCGGCGATATTCTCGCCGGATACTACGCAAAGAGCATGGGGCTGCCGGTCGAGCGCCTCATCGTCGCCACCAACGCCAACGATATTCTGGCGCGCGCGCTCGCCAGCGGCGCTTACAAGACGCGGGGCGTCGTCGCAACGGAGTCGCCCTCCATGGATATCCAGGTGTCCTCCAACTTCGAACGGCTATTGTTTGACGCCTGCGGTCGCGACCCCAACGCAGTGCGCGCGGCAATGGCTTCCCTTGCGCAATCCGGCGAGTTCACAATCGCGCCGGCGCCGCTGCGAGCGATCCGCGAAACCTTTGACGCGTACTCGACCAGTGAGGCTGAATGCGCGAGCGAAATGGCGCGCGTCTATCGCGAATGCGGCTACATTCTCGATCCGCATACGGCCGTCGGAGTGAGCGCGGCGCGGCGGGCGCTGGCGAGAGATCCCGCAACGCCAATGATCATTCTGGGCACCGCGCATCCCGCCAAATTCCCCGATGCGGTCGAGCGCGCCATCGGCCTGCGTCCGGCCCTGCCCGAACATATGGCGGATCTGATGCGGCGCGAGGAGCGTTTCACGATTCTCCCCAACGACCCGCGTGTCGTCGCTCGCTTTATCCGGCAAAGCGCCCGGGCAGTCGCATGAGCATCGAACTCACTACTCTGCCATCCGGCCTGCGCGTCGTCACCGACGCCATGGAACACGTCAAGACCGCCTCGCTTGGCGTGTTCATTGGAGCTGGATCGCGCCACGAGCTTTCGGCTGAACACGGGCTTTCGCATCTTCTGGAGCATATGGCGTTCAAGGGCACGCGGCGGCGCAGCGCGCGCGACATCGCGGAGGAAATGGAGAACGCCGGCGGCGATATCAACGCTGAAACCAGCGTCGAACAGACCGCTTATTTCGCCCGCGTTCTGGCCGACGACGCGCCGCTGGCGCTCGACATTCTCGCGGACATTCTCACCGAGAGCCAGTTCGATGCAGCAGAACTGGAGCGCGAGAAGGGCGTCGTCTTGCAGGAGATCGGCGCGGTCGAGGATGCGCCCGACGATCTGATCTTCGATCTGTTTACGTCGGCGGCGTGGCCGGACCAGCCGATCGGGCGCCCGATTCTGGGGACGCGCGAGGGCGTCAGCGCATTCGATCGCCAAGCAATCGGCGATTATCTCAATCGCCACTATCAGTCGGGCGCCGCGATCGTCGCGGGAGCCGGCGCGCTCGAGCATGCGCGAATCGTCGATCTCGCCGAACAGAAATTCGAGGCGCTCGGGCGTTCAGCGACGATCAACGCGGAGCCCGCCGCCTATCGCGGCGGCGAAATATTGGCAAAGCGGCCGCTGGGACAAACGCACATTGTCGTCGGCTTCGAGGGCCGCGCGATTCACGCCGCACAACATGACGCCGCGCACGTGTTCGCGGCGGCGGCGGGCGGCGGCATGTCGTCACGACTGTTTCAGGAAGTGCGCGAAAAGCGCGGCCTCGCCTATTCCATCTATTCCTTCCATTGGGCGTACAGCGACGCGGGACTGTTCGGGTTTTACGGCGGTTGCGCGGCGAAGGATGCGGGCGAACTGATGGCCGCCGCACTCGATTGCCTCGCCGAGGCCTCGGAAAAAATGGGCGAGGACGAGATACAGCGCGCCAAGGCGCAGATGAAGGTGTCGATGCTGACCGCGCTGGAATCGTCGGGCGCGCGGGCACAGCAACTGGCGCGGCAGATGCTCGTTTACGGGCGCCCCATCAGTCTCGACGAGATGGCGGCCCGCATCGACGCAATCAATGTCGCCGACGTGCGCAAGGCAGGGGCGGCAATGCTGAGATCCGTGCCGACGGTGGCGGCGATCGGACGCGTCGGCAAGGTTCATGATCAGGCGAAGATCGCGCGGCGCCTGGGCGGGGTGTGAGAACGAATGGCTCTGTTTCGCCTCCCAGCAGTTGCCGACTCAGCGCCCGCATTGCGCGGCGAGGGCCTGTATCTGCGACCCGCGCGCAGCGCCGATTTTGCCGCCTGGGCGCAATTGCGCCAGGAAAGCCGCGAGTTCTTGACGCCGTGGGAGCCAACCTGGCCCGATGACGATTTGACGCGCGCTGCATTTCGCCGCCGCCTGCGCCGCCAGAACGATGAAATGGCGCGCGACGAGGCCTATGCTTTCCTGATCTTCGACGAAGCCTCTGACCGCTTGACGGGCGGCATCACCATCGGCGGAATTCGCCGCGGCGTCGCCCAGGCCGCGACACTGGGCTATTGGATGGGCGCGCGCTACGCCGGCAAGGGCACGATGACGCGGGCGGTCGCGCTCGTCGTGTCGTTCGGCTTTTCGACGCTGCGGCTCAATCGTGTCGAGGCCGCATGCATCCCGGAAAATATCGCATCCGCGGCGCTTCTGTTGCGCAACGGCTTTGTGCAAGAAGGCTTTGCTCGCTCATATCTGCGCATCAATGGCGTCTGGCGCGATCATCTGCTGTTCGCGATCGTCGAGGGCGACGCACCCCGGGCGGGTGGCCGGAGCCTGTCGCGTGGTTGATCGTTGCTTGCGGCGCGCGGACCGACTCGTTACGTCTGCGGATGGGCCAAAACCGGGAATCAGGGGGACAGGCAGCTTGACGCGACATCTGCTGCGCCTTGTCGCCATGCTGATCTGGCTTGTCTGCGGCGCCGAGGCGGCGCTTGCGGTGCAGGTCGTGCGCGTGCCGGCCGACGTTGACGCCATCGATCTGAGCTCGGCGGTTGATCATTACAGCGCCCAGGGCGACAAGCTGCAGATCTCCACCGCTCCGGCCGCCGACGGCATCGTCCGCCGCATCGAGGTCGGCGCGGTTCAAGCGGGCGGCCAGCCCTCGTGGATCGTGTTTGCGCTGACCAACGACACGGACGAGCAACTTGTGCGGCTCATTGTTGCGCCGCATTTTCGTCTCGTGGGCTCGGGCGTCGTATGGCCCGATCTGGGCGCCTCGCGCATCACCACCATAACCGCCAGCCAGGGCAATGCCCCCGAACGCGAGGACCGCGTCGATGCCGATGTGTTCCGCCTGACGCTGGATCCCGGATCGACGGTCACGTATGTCGCCGAATTACGAACGCCAAATCTTCCGCAGATCTATCTGTGGGAACCCGACGCCTTCAAGGACAGGACGGCGAGCCTCACCTTGTATCAGGGCATCGTCATCGGCATCGCCGGGTTGCTGGCGCTGTTCTTGACGATGGTGTTCGTTGTGCGGGGGGCTTTGATTTTCCCGGCGTCAGCGGCATTGGCGTGGACAGTATTCGCCTACGTCTGTATCGATTTTGGCTTCTGGCGGAAGATTTTCGCTTTTGAGGACGAGGCCGAGCGAATCTGGCGCGCCAGCGCCGAAGCGACGTTAGCCGCCACGTTGATCATTTTCCTGTTCGCCTATCTCAACCTGCGTCGCTGGCATGTGCGCTTCTCGCATATCGCGATCGTCTGGTTCCTGATGATGGCTGGCGTTGTCGCGTTGGCGATCTACAACGCTCCGATCGCCGCGGGCGTCGCACGGATCTCGATTGCGTCAATTGCCGGCATCGGTTTCCTGCTTATCCTGAGCATGGCTGCGCGCGGTTTCGATCGAGCGATCATGCTGATCCCCACATGGTTCGTGCTCTGCATCTGGGTCGTGGCTGCCGCCTTCACGGTGACCGGCCGGCTGAGCGGCGATCTGGTCTCGCCCGGGCTTATCGGCGGTCTCGTGCTGATCGTCATGCTGATCGGCTTCACTGTGATGCAGAATGCGTTTTCCGGCTCCAGCTTTGCCTATTCCGGGGTCGCGGATATGCAGCGCCGGGCGCTCGCGATGACCGGATGCGGCGATTCCGTGTTCGACTGGAACGTCGTCTCGGACCAGATCTACGTCAGCGCCGAAATTGAAAATCAGCTCGGCGTGAGACGCGGCGCGCTGGAAGGTCCGGCTTCGGCATGGCTGGAAATCCTCCACCCCCTCGATCGCGATCGCTATGCGGCCTCGCTCGACGGCGTCTTGCAACAACGATCGGGCCGCATCAATCATGATATCCGGCTGCGCGCCGCCGATGGCCATTATTTCTGGTTCGTCATGAAGGCGCGGCCGGTGGTCAATGCGGAGGGCGAAGTTATCCGCATCGTCGGCGCGCTGACCGATGTGACCGAGATAAAGACCGCCGAAGAACGCATGATGCACGACGCCGTGCATGACAATCTGACCGGCCTGCCTAACAAGGAACTGTTTTACGATCGGCTCGATACCGCGCTGCTCGGAGCGCAGCGAGCTGGGGCGCCAACTCCGGCGGTTGTTCTCATCGACGTCGATCGCTTTCGTCAGATCAATGTGGCGGTTGGACGGTCCTTTGGCGATTCGGTGCTGCTGACGGTGGCGCGCCGGCTCAGTCGCAATCTGGCGCCAGGCGATACGCTGGCGCGGCTTTCGGGTGACCGTTTCGGCGCCATTGTGATGACCGACGGCGCGCCAGACAGAATTGCCAGTTTCGTCGAGGCCATCCGCAGCCTGTTGGCGACGCCGATCAGCTTTGGCGAACGCGAGGTGCAGCTGACGGTGTCGATCGGCACGGCGCTGTTTGAGGCCAAATTGCACGCCAAGGGCGGCGAACTGATCCGCGACGCCGAGATCGCGCTGGCTAACGCAAAAAAGGTCGGCGGCAATCACGCAGAAACATTTGCCCCGGCTATGCGCGCGCAGCGCTCCGACCGGCTTTCACTCGAGGCCGACTTACGCCGGTCGCTCGAGCGTGGCGAGATTCAAGTGTTTTTCCAGCCGATCGTCCGGCTGGAGGATCGCACGGTGGCGGGCTTTGAGGCGTTGCTGCGCTGGCGCCATCCGCGCCTCGGTTTGCTCGGCCCGGCCGAATTCAACTCACTGGCGGAAGAGACGGGGATCATCGTCGATATTGGCGTCTTCGCGATGGAGAAGACCGCCCGCGAGCTCGCCGCCTGGCAAAGGGCGCTGGAAGTCACGCCCCCCATTTTCGCCAGCATTAATGTGTCCTCGCGTCAGATGCTGCGTCACGACCTGCTGGCCGACGTCAAGGCGGCGCTGACCCGCAACCAGGTCACTCGCGGCTCGTTCAAGCTGGAGCTCACCGAAAGTCTGGTGATGGAGAACCCGGAATACGCCGCTCAGATGCTGCGGCGCATCCGCGAGGTCGGCGCCGGCCTGACGCTGGATGATTTTGGCGCTGGCTATTCCTCGCTGGCGCATCTCGAACGCTATCATTTCGACACGCTGAAGATCGACGCTTCCCTTGTGCGGCCCAATGGAGTGGGCGGCCGCCCGGTCATTCTGCGCAGCGTCATCGCGATGGCGCATGATCTGGGCATGGATATCGTGACCGAGGGAGCCGAGACCGAATCAGATGCGGTCGAGCTTTCGCAGCTTGGCTGTGAATTTGCGCAAGGCGTCGCTTTTGGCCAGCCGATGACCGCAGCCGAGGCCCGGCGCTTGATGGGCGCCGAGGTCGGCTAGGGCGCCCGGCTGTGAACAACGGGGAGAACCCAGGGCGAGCCAAACCGATTTTGTCATTCCCGCGAAAGCGGGAATCCAGGCTAAGCCGCTGCACATGTTGCCAAGTCTGGATTCCCGCTTTCGCGGGAATGACAGACGCGAGCGTGAAGGCTCCTGCACGGCCTTCCGATCGGTTCTTGCCAAAATGCTTGCGAGCGGCGATCTGGACAGCCCATGCGATTCTCCCCTGCCTTTCTCGATGAGATTCGCGCGCGCCTGCCGGTCTCCGAAGTCGTGGGCAAGCGCGTCAAATTGCGCAAGCAGGGCCGCGAATGGGCCGGTCTGTCGCCGTTCAACGCCGAGAAGACCCCGTCGTTCTTCGTCAACGACCAAAAGGGATTTTACCACGACTTCTCCTCCAGCAAGCATGGCGACATCTATTCCTTCCTGATGGAAGTTGAGGGTCTGACATTCCCGGATGCCGTCGAGCGCTGCGCTGAGATGGCGGGCGTGCCGATGCCCGTTATCTCAGCTGAGGATGAGCAGCAGGAAAAGCGCCGGGCCACCCAGCATGAGGTGCTCGCTCTCGCCGCCCGCTATTTCGAGAAAACCCTGGCGGACCGAGCTGGAGCGAAAGCGCGGGCCTATCTTACCTCGCGTGGCCTTGATGGCGATGTCCAGCGCGAATTCGGGCTGGGCTACAGTGCACCCGAGCGCTTCGCGTTGCGGGATGCGCTTGCGGCGCAGGGGGTCGGCGTCGAAGCGATGATCGAGGCGGGACTGCTGATCCATGGCGAGGACATCGCCGTGCCCTATGACCGGTTTCGCGACCGGATCATGTTCCCCATCCAGGATCGCTCGGGCCGCGTCATCGCGTTCGGCGGGCGCGCGATGGAGAAAGACGCCAAGGCCAAGTACCTCAATTCGCCGGAGACCGAGCTTTTTCACAAGGGATCGGTGCTGTTCAACCACCACCGCGCCCGCAAGGCGGCGCACGAAAAAGGCGAGGTGATCGTCGTCGAAGGATATATCGACACGATCGCCATGACCCGAGCAGGCTATCCGCAGACCGTCGCCCCGCTCGGCACCGCCCTTACGGCGGATCAATGCGCCCTGCTGTGGCGAATGGCGGACGAACCGATTGTCTGCCTCGACGGCGACAAGGCCGGGCAAAAAGCCGCCTTTCGCGCTATAGATACGGCGTTGCCGCTGATCGGCGCCGGCAAGAGCCTGCGCTTTGCGATTCTGCCCGAGGGGCAGGACCCCGACGATCTCGCCCGCTCCGGCGGCTCCGCGGCGATTGCCGGCGTGTTGCAGGGCGCCCGGCCGCTGGCGGAAATGCTGTTTCTGCGCGAAACCGATAGCCAACAGTTCGACACGCCCGAACGGCGCGCCGGGCTCGAGCGGCGATTGCGCGAACTGACCAACCTCATCGCCGACGAAACTCTGCGCCGGCATTATTGGCAGGACATGTCGAGCCGGGCGTCAGTGCTATGGGCCGCGGCAAAACAGACGCCTGTCCGCGCGGACAGGCCCTTGAGCGACCGGCAGCGCGGCTCCCCCGGGCAGCGGCGCTCGCGTTTCGAGCCCCCGGGGCCCCGCATGGGGATCGCCGGCGCGCCTCTCGCCAGCCGTCAGGGTCTTGCGGTTAAGCAGAAGAATGCGCCACGCGAGACGATCATTCTGGCCGTCGGGCTGTGCCATCCCGCCTTGCTGGAACGCCACATTGAGGAAATCGCGGAGCTGGAATTCGCCAGTCGCGGTCTTGCCGCCTTTCGTAACTCGCTAATCGCCCTGGCTGGAGAGGCGCACGGCAGCGCCGAAGCGCTGGCGCAAGCGCTTGATTCGGCGGGCTTTGGCGAGCAGCGATCGCAGATTGTCGAGCGAGCCGCCAACATGGCGGACTGGTGGGCGGTGCGCCCGGAAGCGGCATTGGAGGATGCCGAACAGGTAATGCGCCAGACACTAGCCTTGCATCGCAAGTCGTTCGCGCTAAATAGGGAATTGAAACTGGCCGAAAAAGCTTTGGCCGAGGATCAGACCGAACAAAATTTGGCGCGTTTGCTTGATATCAAGCGGGATTTGGCGGATTTGGCTGGCGCCGAGGCGGCCATTGACGGTTTTGGCGCACAATCTGGCCGCAGCAATGCACCTGTTTGATTGGGGTTAAGGGGCGGTTAAGGCCCGGAGCTGATTTTGGGCCAACGAATCGGCTAACGCGATGCGGCGACGGGGCGAGGCGCCCGGCGCCGCCTCTGGCGTTGGATCGGCAAGGCCAGTATGCAGTCGTGCCCTTTAATAGGGGGCCTTTTTGACGGTGCTCGTTGGGCGCGGATAACGGAGAGATTGAATGGCGAAGAAAGACGAGCCCAAGGCCGAAGGCGAAGTTGTCGTTATAGAGTCATCCGACAGCCCGTTGCTCGATCTTACCGATGCCGCCGTCAAGCGCATGATCAAGATCGCCAAAAAGCGCGGCTGGGTGACGCACGAAGAGCTTAATGCGGTTCTGCCCTCCGAAGAAATTTCTTCCGACCAGATCGAAGACATGAACTCGATGCTCAATGAAATGGGCATCAACGTCGTCGACAACGAGGACGCCGAGGAGGCGGAAAAAGAAAGCCCTGAAGCCGCTGGCGAGGAAGAGGAGTCAGAGGGCGGCGAACTTACCGAGACGTCAGGCGCCAAAGCCGTCGCGACGCGCTCCTCCGAACCGGCTGAGCGCACGGATGACCCCGTGCGCATGTATCTGCGCGAGATGGGCTCGGTGGAGCTTCTGTCGCGCGAGGGTGAAATCGCCATCGCCAAGCGCATCGAGGCGGGCCGCGAGGCGATGATCGCCGGTCTGTGCGAAAGCCCGCTGACTTTTCAGGCCATCATTATCTGGCGCGACGAACTGAACGACGGCAAGATTCTGCTGCGCGACATTATCGACCTTGAGGCGACCTACGCCGGACCGGACGGCAAGAAGCAGCCAAAAATTGATATGACCGCTCCGGGCGCCGCCGAACTCGTCGCGCAACGCGAACGCGATCGCATCGCCGCGCTGGCGCCCGCCACCGCGCCGCAGACGCCGCCCGAAGGCTTTGACGGCGAGACGCCGCCTCCGGGCGATAATTTCGACGACGAGGACGATCTCGAAAATTCGGTGTCGCTCTCCGCGATGGAAGCCGAGCTGAAGCCCAAGGTGCTGGAGACGTTCGACCGCGTCGCTGACGCCTACAAGAAATTGCGCCGCCTGCAGGACCAGAACGTCGAGAACAAGCTCAAGAACGAGACGCTGTCGCCGGCGCAGGAGCGTAAATACAAGTCGCTGAAGAAGGACATCGTCACCGACGTCAAGTCGCTCTCGCTAAACCAGAACCGCATCGATGCGCTGGTCGAGCAGCTTTACGACATCAACAAGCGCCTGATCGGGCTCGACGTGAAGCTGATGCGTCTGGCGGAGACGCATCGCGTCTCGCGCGAGGATTTCCTGAAGAATTACCAAAACTCCGAGCTCGACCCGAAATGGATCCTGCGCGTTTCAAAACTTGGCACGCGCGGCTGGAAGGATTTCATCGCCAAGGACAAGACGCAGATCAAAGAGCTGCGCTCGGACATTCAGGGTCTGGCGACGGAGACCGGCCTGGAGATTCAGGAATTCCGCAAGCTCGTGCAGATGGTGCAAAAAGGCGAGCGCGAGGCGCGTCAGGCCAAGAAGGAAATGGTCGAGGCGAATCTGCGTCTCGTTATCTCCATCGCCAAGAAATACACCAATCGCGGCCTGCAGTTCCTCGACCTGATTCAGGAAGGCAATATCGGCCTGATGAAGGCGGTCGATAAGTTTGAGTACCGGCGCGGCTACAAGTTCTCGACCTACGCCACCTGGTGGATTCGTCAGGCGATCACCCGCTCGATCGCCGATCAGGCGCGCACGATCCGCATTCCCGTGCATATGATCGAGACGATCAACAAGATCGTGCGCACCTCACGCCAGATGCTCCACGAGATCGGTCGCGAGCCGACGCCGGAAGAGCTGTCTGAGAAGCTCGCCATGCCGCTCGAAAAAGTGCGCAAGGTGCTGAAGATCGCCAAGGAGCCGATTTCGCTGGAAACGCCGATCGGCGACGAGGAAGACAGCCATCTCGGCGACTTCATCGAGGACAAGAACGCCATCCTGCCGATCGACGCGGCGATCCAGTCGAACCTGCGCGAGACGACAACGCGTGTGCTCGCCTCGCTGACGCCGCGCGAGGAGCGCGTGCTGCGCATGCGCTTTGGCATCGGCATGAACACCGACCACACGCTGGAGGAAGTTGGCCAGCAGTTCTCAGTGACGCGCGAGCGCATCAGGCAGATCGAAGCAAAGGCGCTGCGGAAGTTGAAGCATCCGAGCAGGAGTAGGAAGCTGCGGAGCTTTCTGGATAACTGAGCGGGCGGTTTCTCGACTTCCCACCGGGCTAACCTTCAACGCGGCCGACTGTGCTCAGACGGCCGCGTTCGGGCTGGCTCCCTTTCACGCTGTGGGAACGTACGCGTAGCCACTGTCATCCTTGGCGACAGGTGGGAGTTGCGCGCTTTGAGGAACGCCAGCAATCGGCGATCGTAATCGACCGCGACCGCCGTCTTGATTGAGGAGCGGCGCGACAGAGCGCTTCTCCACGCGGCGACTTTCGGCTTGCCGGCGAGAATGCCGAACTGGCCAATGCGGTCGAATACGTCAAAGTAGCGAAACACCGGTCCGAACGCCGCGTCGACCAACGAGAAATCCGCGCCGTTAAAGTATGGGCCATCGCCAAGACGATGTTCAAGTTGGTCGAATTTGCCCGCGAGCCGATCGATGCTGGCAACGAAATCCGCTTCGGGCGCCGCATAGAATTTCCCGATATCATTCAATACCTGCGAACCGAACTCAATCCAGCCGCGGTTCTCCGCTCGTTGCAGGGGATCCGCCGGATGGAGCGCCCCACGCTGCGTTTCCTCAAGATATTCAAGGATTACAGCCGATTCGAAAATCGCGGTGTCCCCAACGCGCAAAACAGGCGTCTTGCCGAGCGGCGAGATAGCTAGAAACCAGTCCGGCTTGTTGGCGAGATCGATATCGGTGCGGTCAAACGCGACGCCTTTTTCCGTCAAGGAAATGACAGCGCGCTGCACGTAGGGACAGAGGTGGTGGCTAACGAGCAACAGATGGTTTGGCATGCTCATTTCATTCGCCCCAAACGTAATTGAGCGCATCGCCTTCGACCCGCGTCGACAGGAACATCAGCCGCGAGTCTTTTGGCGCGGGGCCATCGAGGCGCATTCCCGACGCCAGGGCGAATGCGGCGTTGTGCCGGAGGCAAGTAAACCTGCCATCCCTGCACTCGAGTGGCCCGCCAAAATGCATGCAGACGTTGGCCACCGCGCGGATGCGGTCTTCGACTCGATACACGTGAACCTCCCTGCCGAAAAACGGAACGACGCGGCTTCCTGTGGCCGGCACGTCGGCAATCTCACAAAGTTCGTGTTTCAAGATGGCCTCCATAGATGCGAGTGCATGAAGATTAATGCAACTGCATCTAACTTGTCAACCTTGATGCATATGCATGTATATGCAAGAGTGGCTTCATGAAGAAGGAACCGAGCGAGACTGTCGTTCGCACCTGGGCGCGCTTGGTGCGCGCGCAACAGGTGGCGATGTCCAAGGTTCAGACGGCGCTAAAGAAGGCACATCTGCCTCCGCTGACCTGGTATGACGTCGTGCTGGAGCTTGAACGAGCGGGGGGCGCCTTGCGGCCGTTCGAGCTCGAAAGAGAGATGCTCCTGCCTCAATATGGGCTGTCGCGCCTGCTGGAGCGCATCGCGGAGGCCGGATACGTCAGGCGACAGCCTTGCGATGACGATGGTCGCGGGCTGCTCGTCGAGGTTACCAGGGATGGGCGCGAATTGCGGCGCAGAATGTGGCCCGTTTACGCGTCCGCTATCAACGATGCCGTGGCGGCCCACCTTACCGAGAGCGAAGCGGCCACCTTGGGCGACCTGCTGGGCAAGCTCGTTGGAGATGGACTAAGCAATTAGTCGCCGGATCACGCGAGCGTTGCGCCGATGTAATCGGTCCGCTAGTCCTTGCGTCGCATGCGCCTGCGCTCCCTCTCTGTCCCGTTGACCGGCCCGCGGGCTCCTCGCGCCAAAATCGTCTTCATCGTCAGTGAGGACTGGTTTTTCGCTTCGCATTTCCTCGGTTTCGCCGGGGCGGCGCGCGCGGCGGGGCTGGAGCCGGTGGTGGTCACGCGGGTGAACGCCCATCGCGGCGTGCTGGAGGCGCATGGGTGCCGCGTGGTCGCCGTACCCATCGCGCGGCGTGCGTTCGGGCCCCTCGCGGTGATCAAGGCGTGCCTTTACTATCGCGCCATCCTGCGCGCCGAGGCGCCGCAAACTGTCCATTGCATCGCGCTGAAGTCGGTCGTCATCGGCGGTCTCGCGGCCCGAATGGCGCGGGCGCCCGCTCTCGTGCTTGCGCCGACGGGTCTGGGCTATTTCTGGACTGCCGGCGGCGCAAGAGCCTGGCTCGGCCGCGCCGGCGTGCGCCTTGCCGCCCGGCTCCTCGCAGCCTCGCGAAAATCCCGCTTCCTCTTCGAGAATCGCGACGATCCGCGCGAACTCGGGCTCGACCCGGACAGCGCCCGCGTCGTCATCGTTTCGGGCGCCGGCGTGTCGGCTGATGATTTCCCGGCGACGCCGCCCCCGGCCGATTCGCCCGTTCGCGTCTCCGTCGTCGCCCGCATGCTTCGCTCAAAAGGCATTGTCGAGGCCGTTGAAGCCATCCGCATTGCTCGCAAAGCCGGGCGCGATATTGTGCTCGACCTTTGGGGCGATCCAGACGCGTCCAATCCCGACTCCCTTCGCGTCGATGAGCTGCAGGCGTTGGCGCGCGAGCCCGGCGTCACGTGGTGCGGGCGCTCCCGCGACGTGGCAAAGGTCTGGCGGCACAGTCATATTGCAATGCTGTTGTCGCATCGCGAGGGTTTGCCGCGCTCCCTGGTGGAAGCCTGCGCCTCGGCGCGTCCGATTGTGACGACAGATGCGCCCGGATGCCGCGCTGTGGTCACTGACGGCGTCGAGGGCGTCCTCGCCCCGCTACGCGATCCTGCGGCCGCGGCTGCGGCGCTCATCCGACTTGCCGATGATCCCGCGCAGCGCCAGCGCATGGGCGAAAACGCGCGGCGACGCTTCGAGGCCGAATTCACCGACGAAATCGTCAACGCGCGCATCAAGGCGCTGTACCGCGACTGCCTCGCTCAAAGCGTGCGGTAGATCGACAACGCGAGATCGATGTCGTGAAACACGCGACCGCGCCCGTTCTTCAGGACAAGGGCGGACGAACAATATTCCTTGGCGACGTCTTCCGCATGCGTGGCGATGATCATCGCGCAGTGCGAGCGTTTCTCAAACAGCTCGCGGTGGCACTTCGTCTGAAATCGCCGATCGCCAACAAGGATCACCTCGTCGATCAGGATGCACTCGAAGTCGATTCCCAACGTCAGCGCGAATGCGAGGCGCGCGCGCATGCCGCTTGAATAATTTCGCATCGGCGCGAACATCTGCTCGCCGATCTCGGCGAAGTCGGCGACATATTCGAACAGTTCACAAAGCGGCTTGTCGTAGATCTGGGCGATGAACCGGATATTATCATAACCCGTCATTTCGCCTGCGAAGCCGCCGCCGAAAGCCAGCGGCCAGGACATCGTCATGGCGCGCTCGATGCGCCCGCGAGTAGGCCTCTGCAGTCCTGACAACAGGCGGATCAGCGTCGATTTCCCCGCGCCGTTCTGGCCAAGAATCGCGATTCGCTCGCCCAGCGCGACCTCGAAGCTGATTCCGTCGAGAACGCGCCGCGGTCCGTTCGGCCCCTCGTAGTCCTGTACGAGATCGATGGCGGCGATCTTGCGGGCGCTGTTGGCGGCAGGCTGCAAGCCGGAACGCCGCTGCGGAACTTCGGGATTGTCGCTGCGCCACGGAGCGATTTCGCCGGCGACTTCGCTCACGTCGCGCTCCCCGCCCTAGACCGAGGCATGGCTACGGATGTCCTCGGCCACCTTGCCGAACAGCCGCCAGGAGACGAATGACAGCCCGGCCACGCAAAGGACCCAGATCGCACGATAGGGATAGATCGGATAGTCGGGAAGATTAGGCGCGGCGACCTGGTTCAGGAAGACGCGCTGGCGTTCAGCGTCCAGCCTGGCGCTCTCGAGAGACCCCAGCGCGGAGATAAAGGTTCGCTCGGAAAACTGCTGGTCGAGCGAGAGACGCTCGTACTCGGCGATGCGCGGCGCCAGCGAGGCGTCGGCGCCGCCCAGCTTCTGCCGCTCCAAGGCGATCTGGTCCTGCAGAGCGGAAATCTTCGTCCGCAGATCGGCTATCCGCGGGCTTTGAGGAGAATTCGCGACCAGCTGCGCAACGGCGACATTGGCGTCGGCGGTCTGCGAGGAGAGATGCGCGATCGTATCGAAGACCGCAGTGGAGGCCTGCTTGGGGTCGATAACCGCCTCGCGGTTGCGGTAGGCGGTGATGCGGTCGAGCGCCTGGTAGGCGCTTTGTTTGCTGGCCTCCACCTCGGCGAGCGCGGCGCGGATCGCCTCCGCCTGGGCGCGGTCGTTCATGCGGTTGATCAGTTGCTCGGCATGGCTAACGAGCGCGGCCGCGATGCGGCGGGCGTCCTCAGGAACAAAAGCCTGAACGCCCAGCGTCGCCACGCCGGTGTCGGCGTCGTATTGCATGTCGATGAACCGCAAATAATGCCTGTAAAGAGCTTCCTGGTTTTCCCACAAGCGCAGGCCGGGATAGCGCCAGAAGATATCCGCTTGCGGCCGATTGAAGACCGCCATCAGCCGATCTTCGGCGACCAGCTGGTTCATCGCATCGCGCGAGAGAATGAACTCCTTGACGGCATAGGCATCGTTTGGATCCTGCGTCGCGCCCGACGACGACCCTGTCGACTGCAAAACGCTGGCGACCGCGCTCGTCGCCGCGGTCTGCGGGTTGACGACGACAAATTTGACTTCCGAGACGTAACGGTCCGCCGCGAAGCCGTAAAAATAGACGATGGCCAGCAAAATGGGCAGAACCACGAACAGGCCCAATGAGCCATAGCGCCTTAGCCAGCTCGTCTTCGGAGCAGGTAAGAACTCGTTCTGGTTCACGTCTGTTACGACGCGATAGAGCTGAACCCGCTGCAAAGGCGCGGGAGCGTTTTTTTGCGTCTGCATCGATATTCCGGTTAAAGACAACGCTCTGGTAGCATGAATCGGGAACGCCTCAAAACGGCGATTCGCGGGCAATCGCGCTGCCTAAAGGGACAATGCGGTGGGCTTGCGGCGGCGCTGATCTTCAAGTGGTCTTAATTCGCCTGCAGTAAATCCATGGGCGCGAGGTTTGCTCCGCGCCGCAGGGGAATGGTAGGATCGCCCGATGCAGACTGGAGTAAGAGACCCAACTGGCGAACAACGGTTGACGCCGGTTGTCGAAGGCGGCGCCAAGAAGGCTCCCTCACCCTTGCGCGCGCGTTTGCCCAAGCCGGTTGAGCCGGTGATCGCGCCGGCGGCAGCAACGAGGTTGCGCTGGCGCAAGCCGTTGATGTTGCTGCTCAAGCTTTCTCCGACGATTGTGGTCGGCCTCTACATGGCGTTCGTTGCGGCCGATCGATACGTGTCGGAAGCGGCCTTCGTGGTTCGCTCAGCGTCAAAGCCCACCGGCGCCAGCGCCTTTGGCGCTCTGCTTCAGATGAGCGGCATCGCCCGCAACGACGACGCCTATTCGGTGAATGAGTTTCTCGTCTCTCGCGACGCGGTGACGCAATTGCAAACCCGGCTGCCGCTGGCGGAAATGTATGGGGCCAAGGCGGCGGACTTCCTGTCGCGCTACCCCTCGCTGATATTTGGCTCAACGACGGAACAGCTTTACAAATACTTCACCTATATGTCCGAGGTGAGCTTCAACACGCTGACCGGCGTAACCACATTGCGAGTTCAGGCCTTTCGGCCGGAGGACGCGAAAGCGATCAATGCGACCCTGCTTGATCTGAGCGAGAGACTGATCAATCAGCTCAATGAGCGGATCCGCCAGGATACAGTGCGCGTCTATGAGCGGCAGGTTGCGACAGAACAGCAGCGACTGGTTGACGATCAGGTCGCCATCGTCGCCTTCCAGAACAAAGAACTGACGATTGACCCGAAAACCAATTCGCTGGCTGTGTCGCAGCTGGTCGGCCGACTCGGCGGCGAGTTGGCTCAGGCGCAAACCCGCATTGCTGCGACCGCCCGGAGCGCGCCCAACAATCCAACTCTTCCGGCGATGAAGGGCCAGGCTGCGGCGACCGCCGACCAGATTGCTGTGGAGCGCGCGCGCATTGGCGATGCTTCGGATGGTCTCGCCGACAAGCTCGCCCAGTTTACACGCCTCGATATGGAGCGCACTTTTGCGGTTTCCGCGTTGTCGGCGGCCAATACCGCGCTCGACAACGCGAAGGTCGAGGCCCAGCGCAAACAGCTCTATCTCGATCGAATTGTCGAACCGAATATGGCCGACTATGCGATCCGCCCGCAGAAAGCATGGATTACGGCGACAACCCTGCTGCTGAACCTGCTGGGGCTCATGATTGTGTGGATGATCCGCTCCGGCATGAGGGAACATGGCGCAGTCGGCGGTTGAAACGCGCGGCCTTGGGGCCTTCGTGCGCGGCCTGGGCGTCCAGCGCCGGGTTCTCGGCGCGTTGATGGTGCGTCACCTGATCGAGGAATTTGGCCGAAGCAATGTTGGGTTCCTCTGGATCGTCATAACGCCGCTGCTGCTGTGCTCGGGCGTCCTAGTCGTGCGTTCGCTGCTCATGAATCCGATCGATCACGGCGTGTCGCTCATCGCAATCATCTTTTCTGGTTACCTGCCATTGACGCTGTTCCGCCATATCACCAATGGCGGCGTCTTTCTGCTGCGCCGCAATGCCGGCCTTCTCTATCATCGCCGTGTGTCACTGCTCGACACCGTCCTGGCGATGATCGGACTGGAGATCATCGCCTGCTCGGTGGCGTTCGTGTTCGTTTACTGGGTGCTGCTTCTCCTGGGGCTGGTCGATCCGATCGCTGACTATGGCCTAGTGGCGCTGGGTTGGCTGGCGATGGCGTTCCTTTCCGCAGGAATCGGTTCGGCCTTCGCCGTCCTGACAGAACTATTCGAACGGGCCGACCGGTTCATTCAGCCTGGTCAATACCTTATTCTGCCAGTCTCCGGCTTCATCTTCATGGTCGATTGGCTGCCGATCTACGCGCAGAAATTGGCATGGTGGATGCCGACCGTCCACTGCTACGAAATGATCCGAGGCGGGATGTTCGGCAACACCGTCATCACTCATTATGATCTCTGGTATCCACTGTTATGGGGCTTCCTGCTCTTCGCCTGGAGCGTTCCCAGGCTGGAAACGGCTCGCGCAAGAATTAATTTCGGGTAGCGCCAGCGTGCAGACGGACCCTGAGCTTGGGATCGCCTATCCTTTGATCGCCTGCCATGCGGCAACGAACGCGGCGCCGTTGCGCGCGACCCGTTCAGCGCTATCGCCGGGCCGGTAAAGCGCCGAGCCGAGGCCGAATCCGTTCGCGCCAGCGGCGACATAGGGCGCCATTGTGTCCGGCGCGATGCCGCCGACCGGGAAGATCGGCGCCTCCGGCGGCAGCACCGCGCGCCAGGCTTTCACGATCGCAGGCACAATCATCTCGGCGGGAAACGCCTTGAGCCCGTCGGCGCCTGCGGCAAGCGCCGCGAAGGCTTCGCCCGGCGTCGCGACGCCCGGAAGCGCGATCATGCCGCGCGCCTTGGCGGCCGCAATGACGGCGGGGTCGTTGTGCGGCATGACGATCAGTTCGCCGCCGGCCGCCGCGACCGCATCGACATCGGCGGCGCGCACGACCGTGCCCGCCCCTATCAGGACTGCCGACGGCGCGATCTCCCGCATGGCCCGAATGCTCGCCAACGGGTCGGGCGAGTTCAGCGGAACCTCGATCAGCGTGAACCCCTCCCCCGCCAGCGCGCGCAATATGCCGGGCGCCTCGGCCGGCTTGACGCCGCGCAGAATCGCCACCAGCGGTAAGCGGCCCATCGCCTCGGTAAAGCGGCTATCCATGCGGGTTCTCCATAGTGGCGCGCTATATTTGTGCACGCGGGCGAGCGCCCTCTTGGCAATAGAGTCAGAATTCGACCCGCGAAAGTTAAAAAACATCGGGTCGTTGAGGGTTCCTTCACCATTTTCGGGCGATCTTGGCTTTGCGTATCTCTCTCGGCTTCGTGCTTGCCCTTGGGACCAAGCAGGCAGCCGTTTGAAAGGCCAAACCCGATGATGCTCCGTCTTTCCTTGTCGCTTGCCCTGTTTCTCGGCCTTGGCGCGCTGGCCGCACAGGCGGCCAGTCCGGCTGCCTCCGCCACCGGGGTGATCGAGGTGACGATGGATCACGCGAAAATCACTAAGCTTCCCGCCGGGGTCTCCACTCTGGTGATCGGCAACCCGATCGTCGCCGACGTCACGATGCTCAAGGGCTCGGGCGTGCTGGTGGTGACAGGCAAGGGCTTTGGCGAGACCAACCTTCTGTTGCTGGACGCACAGGGCAATGTGCTCGACGAGGAAACGGTGCGGGTCGCGCCAGCCCACGATTTGCTGGTCGTCCAGCGCGGTACAGTGCGCGAATCCTTCTCCTGCAATCCGCTTTGCGTGCCCAGCGTTCAGATCGGCGACGATCAGAAGTCGTTCGATGCCAACACCAACCAGATCACCTCGCATAATGGCCTCGCCCAGAACAGCGGCGGCGGCGCCCCAGCAGCGCACTAGGGCCAGCCCCGCTCCGGTTTGACAGGCGCCGCCCGATAACCCGCGCCTGGCGCCGCGGAGCGCCGTCCCCGGCTGCGACCCCTTTGACGCGCTCCGCATGGCGCCGCAAGAAGACGGGCTCTCCCGGTTCCCATTCATGCGGCGTCTGATCCTCGAAGAACCTGTCTCGCGGGCGGCGATCTGGAGCCGGCGCATCGCGACATTTGCGCTTTTTGTCGCCGGCATCGCGATTGCGTTGTCGCGAATGGGAGCGTTTTCTTCCGGCAACGCCATCCTCGTATTTGCCGCCGCGCTGGTTCTCGCCGGTCTCGCCGCGCTGCTGAGCGGGGCCGCCGGGGTGGTCATCTGGCGGACAGGGCGGCCTGGCGCTGGGATCGCGGCGCAGGGCCTGTTGCTTGCGCTCGCGCTGCTTGCGTGGCCGGCGAAGCTGGCGGTCGATGCGATCACATTGCCGGCGATCAACGACATTTCCACCGATCTGGAGACGCCGCCAGCCTATATGCGCTCAACGCGCGCGCTGGAGGCGCGAGCCGGCCGCACGCCGCCGGAGACGTCACGCGAAATGCGCGAGCAGCAAAAACTCGCCTACCCGCATGTCCAGCCGGCGCTGATCGACATGGAACCGGCGCAGGCCTACCAGCTCGCCCTGCGCCTGGCCAAGGCGCATGGCTGGCGCATCGTCGATGCGACGCCCCCCAACGTGCGCGATGGAATCGCCCATATCGATGCGACAGATCGCTCGCTGGTGTTCGGCTTTGTCGACGATATCGCCATTCGCATCACGCCGCTCGTCAACCAGACCCGCATCGACCTGCGCTCATCGTCGCGCGTCGGCCGGCACGATCTTGGGGCCAACGCCCGCCGCATCGAAGCTTTCGCCGCCGACGCGTTGGCCGTCGCCGGGCGCTAGGACCTTTTTCGCGGCGCGCTGCTACCGGCGCTCCCGCACGATCAGAAACAGCCCGCAGCCGACCACCAGCGCCGCGCCCAGCAGCGTGGCGGCCGGCGGCGCGTCGCCGAAGAAGAGAGCGCCGGAGACGATCATCCAGATCAGTTGGGTATAGCTGAACGGCGCGAGGACCGGCGCGGGCGCGCGTTGATGCGCAAGAATCAGCAGCCAATGGCCCGCCGAGGCGAACACGCCGAGCGCGGCCATCGCGCCCCAGGCGAGGAGCGTTGGCGGCGGAACCCAGACGAAAGGCAAGGCCGGCGTCAGCAGCACGACGCCGGCGAGCGGCGTCCAGGCCAATGTGGTCTCGGGCGCATCATGGGCGGCAAGCGCCCGCGTCGCGATCGCATAGCCCGCGCCGCAGACGGCGCCGAAGATCGAAATGATCACGACAGGTTGAAACGCCGCGCTGCCCGGCCGCGTCGCAATCAACACGCCAAGGAACCCGACGCCAATCGCCGCGAGCCGCGCTGGCCCGGCCTTTTCACCCAGCAATGGCCACGCGAGCAGCGCCACGAACAGCGGCGCCAGGAAATTGATCGTCGAGGTTTCCGCCAGTTGCAAAGTGTGCAGCGCGACGAAATTGGCGATCGTCGAGGCCAGCAGCATGCAGGAGCGAAACAATTGCATGCCGGGCCGGCGCGCCCGCAACGCGCCCGGCCGCGAAAACGGCCGCGCCGCAACCAACCCGAGCACAGCGGCGCCGACATAACGCGCCCAAACGACCTCAATCGTCGGCAGACTCACGCCCAGCCACTTGGCCGTCGTGTCGAGCGCGGTGAAACACACCATCGTCGCGCAGATCATCGCGATCGCGGCGATGCGTAAGGTGCGCGCGGGGCCGTCATGGACGGGCGCGGCAAGCGCCGGCGCTGTCTGGATGTTTGCGGACAAGATCACGCCGCGCGAGCCGGTGCTTTGACGCAACCTGTCGCGCGGTCCCGGTTTGGAGGCGCCTTCGCGCGCCCTTGAGGCTGGGCGGCTTGCGCGGGGTTTAGCGGCAATCGGGCGAAGGGCGCAAGGGTTTGTCCGGGTTCACTACATATGAGACGACCGGCAAGATGCGGAATTATCCATTGTTTGCATGGCGGAGTGGGGCGCGAGAGGAAGTTGAAGTCAAGTGCGGCCTTTCGGGCCGCCGCCGCAGGCGGTGCTCCGCACACTTGAGTTCAACTTCCTCTCGCGCAAAATCGCCTTCATGCAATCAATGGTTTGGCGGCGCTGAGGCCAGCGCGAGTCTCACATGTGTCCGGACCCGGACAGGTTTGGAGGGCGCAAAAGGCGTCAAAGGGGCTTAAACCCGCCGCGATCTCGCTCGCGAACGGCTGGGAGGCGGCCCGGCGCCGGCCCCCGCGACCCAGGGATCATGAATATTGCTTATTATCTGTGGCGCGGCGTAATCTCGTTGGCGAAGGAAGCGTATTCGGATGACCTTGCGATCGCGATTCTTCTCGTCGGATGCCAAACTTCAGGCGGCGGCCCAGTCGAACCCTGCCCATATCACGCTGGGCGCTGTTGGGCAGCACGTCGCCAAGATCCAGCAGGCGTTAAGATTGTTGGATGGGGACGCTATCGATCAATCAGAGTTGGCGGCGCAGCGATACGGCCCATCGACGGCCAAGGCCGTCCTGTCCTACAAAACCAAGCACAATATCATAAACCGCGGGTATCAGACCCGGCCGGACGATATTGTCGGGATAATGACCATGGCGTCGTTGGATCAGCAAATGTTCGAATTCGAGCAGGCGCCAGGTTTGGTGCGAATCACCGCGTGCCCTGTTCGGTTCGGCTTTGAGGATTCCAAAACCTGAAAGGCGCTCCAGCAGACCGGCAACTTAGGAGCCCTCGATGCCCACTCCCTGGATAAGGGCTGTACAGCAAACGGGGCAGTTGACCGTCTGCCCCGGCGATAAGCTGAAAACGGCGCCCGCGTGGGGCGAGGCTATGTTCACGCGGATCCTCGACGAGTTCAATAGGCTTGCCTCGACAAACCTGCTGGGGGTCAGGGTGGTCCGAACCGATGCGAAACCTTCGCCGTCAGGCAGTGGCGCGAATGTGCTTTTTGAGGCCTCAAGTGGGGATTGCCAATTCTTCGATCACAAGGGAGATGAACAGCACACCTCCATTACTGCAGTTCCGGGTTCTTCCAAGGGCGTAACCGCGGCTGTTACAGTTCCGCCGACGTTTCAAAAATTAGGTTGGGCATTTGTGTTCATGCCAGCCAACCCGATGTCCCCGTCCAACCGTTTGGTCGGAGAAAAAGTACGAATGGAGATCGGTCTGCATGAGTTGCTCCATGCCTGTGGACTAAACTCGACAGATCCTGGACACGAACCGCCCGGGTCACAGCTTGACGGCGATATCTTTGATGGTTTCCCAACGGTTCTCAATGACACCCAAATAATTGTAGGCGGCGGGTTGCAGCCGAATGCTGCCGGGCAGTTCTTCCTCAAGGCCAGAACTGTCGGCCTCGTTCAAAGCATTTGGCTCCTCGGACAATTTTGACGATTTCCGAATTTCCGTCCGGCCATAGCGCTGGAGAAAGTCAGGTCCGAAATCGTCCGCGGCGTTAGTCTGGCGCCGATCAAGATCGCGAGCGTGCTCGACCAGAAGGCAGGTAATAAGCCTCGCCGCTGATCGGCGGTTTTTCGCATCTCGGTGCGCAAGTAGTTTTCCGCGTGCTTGCGTTCGAACGGGCGGCGCTTCATAGACGATCTATACAACCTGATGTGCGCAGGTATCGCGTTTCTAGCGTGCGGATGCGCGCCTGATCGTCCGATTCCCAAAGGACGCTGGCCATGATGGAGCAACGTCTTCGACTATTCCGCCGAAGCGTCATGCGCTTGGCGCCAAACCACCCGTCCGATTTGAATCCCTGCCGCGAGAGTGCCTGGACCAAGCTATCTTCCGGCGTCAGGAGCGGGAAGTCGGACAAAATCCGCGCCCGGAACAATGTGTTCGCCTCCGCCGGGCCAGCCGGGAGCCCGCCGATCATTGGCGCCTCAGCTGCGCCGTTCGGTCCACCATTTCGGCTAACTGAGATAGTGCCCGCATAATAGATGAAGCCCAGCGAGACGGCCATGATCGCAAGGATTTTCGCCTTGTCGCGCAGCGGGACTGTCACAGACTTTCTAGCCATTGCGCCTTGCGCACCCTGTAACGCAGGGATTGAGTATCATGCTTCGGTGAATCCTCCGTTGCAGTCATTCTCCTCGAAACCTTTCTCCATTGGCGCCACGCCAGAGGCAGCACTCGCGACAAAAATCCCGCGACAATTCTTTGCCAGTCCACAATGTTCATGATACGTTCTATTTATCGCGCCCCTCGCGGTTCGCGGGCGGCGCACGGGCATCGGGCCCTTGGACTGGCGGAAGGGAATGACAGTGCATCCCCTTGAAAACAAACGAACGCGTCCTGAAAATGGCGCCCTGGCATCCTTGTCATTCCCGCGAACGCGAAAACGGGAATCTAGACTTGGCCGCGAGCGCGGCTGCGACCGCCTGGATTCCCGCGTTCGCATTCGCGGGAATGACACAAAGGCGACCGGCGTCCCCCCGGCGAAAAAACGTGCGCGTTTTGGCGCCCAAGCAACTGAAAACGCTCAGTCGCTCGCCAAAGTGCGGCTTTCTATTTCTGGCAGGTCGGGCAGTAGAAGGTCGATCGTCCGGACTGCACGATCCGCGTGATCGTCCCGTGGCAGCGCGGTCTTGGGCAGGCGGCGCCCTCCTTGCCGTAGACGGCGAAGGAGTGCTGGAAATAGCCGAGCGCTCCGTCGGCGCCCTGATGGTCGCGCAACGTCGAGCCGCCGGCGCGGATCGCCTCGTGGAGAATTGCCGGGATCGCCTCCGCCAGTCTTTTCGCGCCGGCCTTGGGCGCGCCGCTGGCGGCGACGATCGAACCCGCGCTGCGCAGCGGCGACAGCGCGGCGCGGTGCAGCGCCTCGCAGACATAGATGTTGCCGAGCCCGGCGATCAGCGTCTGATCAAGCAAGGCCGCCTTCAATGGCGCAGCTTTGCCGGCCAGCAGACGCGCCAGCGTCGGCGCATCGAACGCCTCGCCGAGCGGCTCGATGCCCACAGCGGCAAACAGCGGATGGGCCGCAAGATCGCGGCTCGCCGCCAGCAGCATGAAGCCGAAGCGGCGGGGATCGTTGTAGGTGACGCGCTTGCCGCTCGAGAGATGCAGGACCACGTGATCGTGCGCCGCGAGTTTGGAGCGCGGATGATGGAAGCGGCCTGGACTTTCCTCGCCCGCATCCTCGAGGCGAAACGAGCCGGACATGCCCAGGTGCATGATGAGCGTTTCCGCGCTGTCGAGTTCTGCAAGGATATATTTGGCGCGCCGGGTCAGCTCCTTGACGCGCGTTCCCTCAAGCCGCGCGACAAAGCGCTCGGGGAAGGCAAAGCGCAGATTGGCGCGTCGCTGCTCGACGCGGCTGATGCGCGCGCCCACCAGCGCCGGGGCAAGGCCGCGCATCACGGTTTCGACCTCAGGCAATTCAGGCATTGGCGTGCCCCGCGACGACATGCAGGAAGGCGCGGCCGTATTTTTGCAGCTTGGCGGCGCCGACCCCATGAACTTCCGCCAGTTCGTCCAGCGTCTGCGGCTTGCGCTCCGCCATCTCAATCAGGCTGCGGTCTGGAAACACGACGTAGGCCGGCTGCTTCTGCGCGCGCGCCAGAGTGCCGCGCAGTTCTTTCAGCGCCGCCAGCAGATCGGCGTCGGCATCCCCAGGCAGCGCGGGCGCCTTCTTCACGCGCCGCGCGGCCGTGGTGACGACATCCTCGCGCAGCGCGAACGCGCCCTCGCCGCGCAGCACGACGCGCCCCGCGTCGGTGACGACGAGCCTGTCGCGGTCGTCGCGGTCGTGTTCGACGAGGCGCGCTGAGATCAACTGGCGCAAGACGCCGCGCCAGTCGGCAGGCGATCGCTCCTTGCCGACGCCGAAGGTTTTCAGCTTGTCGTGCTCGAAGCGGCGCACCGCCTCGGTGTCCTTGCCGGCCAGAATATTGGCGAGATGGCCGATGAAGAAACGACCCGACGTGCGCAGCACCGCCGACATCGCCTTTTGCGCGTCGAGCCGGCCGTCGATGAGCCGCACCGCGCCGTTGCAAACATCGCAATGCCCGCAGGCGCCCGCCTTTTCGCCAAAGAACCCAAGCAGCACCTGGCGGCGGCATTGCGCGGTTTCACAGAGTGTCACGAGGTCTTCGAGCTTGCGCTGTTCGACGCGTTTGCGCTCATCAGGCGCGGCACCCTCCGCAATCTGGCGGCGGCGCAACTCGATGTCGCCCGAGCCATACAGTGTGAAGGTCTGCGCCGGCAGGCCGTCGCGGCCCGCGCGGCCAATCTCTTGATAGTAGGATTCAATCGAGCCGGGCATATCCGCATGAAAGACAAAGCGCACGTCGGGTTTGTCGATGCCCATGCCGAACGCCACGGTGGCGCATACGATGACGCCGTCGTTCTGCAGAAAGGCATCCTGATTGTGCGAGCGCGTCTCATGATCGAGCCCGGCATGATAGGGATAGGCGCGCCGCCCTTGCGAGGCGAGTTCGCTCGCCAGCTCTTCGGTGCGCCGGCGCGAGGCGCAATAGATGATGCCGCTATCGCCGCGATGCGCCTCAAGCCGTTCCAGCAACTGGCGCGTGGCATTCGCCTTCGGCCGCATCGCCAGAAACAGGTTAGGCCGGTCGAACGAGCGGACGAATATCCGGGGTTCACCGCGGAACAGACGCGCGACAATATCGGCGCGGGTCGGCTCATCCGCGGTCGCGGTCACGGCAATCGTCTGCACATTCCCCAGAGCCGCGGCAAAGTCGCGCAGGCGAAGGTATTCGGGGCGAAAGTCATGGCCCCATTGCGAGACGCAATGCGCCTCGTCGATCGCCAGCAGATCAATTCCCGCGCCGCGCAGCATCGCCAGCGTGTCCTCGCGCGCCAGCCGTTCGGGAGCGATATAGAGCAGGCGCAGCGACCGATCGCGCATCGCCGCTTCGACGCGCCGGCGCTCGTCAGCGTCCGAGGACGAGTTAAGGGCGGCAGCATTGACTCCCGCCTCGCGCAACTGGGCGACCTGATCGCGCATCAGCGCAATCAGCGGCGACACCACCAGCGTCAGGCCCTGCCTCACCAGGGCCGGCAACTGGTAGCACAGCGACTTGCCGCTGCCGGTCGGCATCACCGCCAGCACATCTTCGCCGCGCAGCGCCGCCGTGATCACCTCTTCCTGCCCCGGCCTGAACGTGGGGAAGCCAAACACGCGATGCAGTTCGGCGCTCGCGGTGTCGAGCAGCGCGCTTTCCGGGATCATGCGCCTGTTCCTCCGTGGGGATCGAACACCGGCGTCCACTGCACATCCTCAATGCGAGCAGCGCCGCAGGCGAGCATCGCCAGCCTGTCAAATCCGAGCGCCGCGCCGCTGGCCTCGGGCATGTACGAAAGGGCGGCGAGAAAGTCCTCGTCGAGCGGATAGGCATGGCCATAGACGCGCTGTTTCTCCGCCATTTCGCTTTCGAACCGCCGGCGCTGTTCGCCCGCGTCAGTCAATTCGCCGAACGCGTTGGCGAGTTCGACGCCGCAAGCGTACAGCTCAAACCTTTCGGCGACGCGGGGGTCTGCAGCGCTGACACGCGCCAGCGCGGCCTCGCTGACGGGATATTCATGCAGGAGCGTCGCCTCGCCGATACCGAGGAAAGGCTCGACCTTTGCGGCAAGGATCCGGCTGAATATGTCCGACCAACCATCGTCGTCGGCAACCCTCATCCCGATCGCCACGGCTTGGGCAGCGAAGGCGCTCCGGTCCGGAACGCCCCGACCATCAGCGGCGAGAGTCGAGAACAGGTCGATCCCGGCATAGCGGATAAACGCCTCGCGCACGCTCATCCGCACGGGCGCGGCGCGCGGATCGCACAGCCGGCCGCGGAACACAAAGCTGTCGGCGCCGGCGATCTCCGCGGCAAGACGAAGGATGTCCGCGCAATCCCGCATGAGCATCTCATAAGGCTCACCTACCCGGTACCATTCCAGCATGGTGAACTCAGGCGCATGGAGAGCCCCCCGCTCGCGATTGCGAAAGACCTGGGAGAAGGTGAAGATCCGCTCTTCCCCAGCCGCAAGCAGCTTTTTCATCGCAAATTCCGGCGATGTGTGCAGATACGCCCGACCCCGCGCCGCATCCGTCCCGACCATTTCGGTGGCAAAGGCGTGCAGATGCGCTTCATTGCCTGGCGACGCCTGCAGGATCGCCGGTTCGACCTCGATAAAGCCCGACGTATCGAAATGCCATCGCAACGCGCTCGTCATCCGGGCCCGCGCGATGAGCCCCGGCCGCCGGTCGGCATGACGGTCTTTCGACCAGAAGGGCTGTGCAGACTGCAAACAGATGCGTCCTCTTTAGAAACTTGGCCGATGGGATCGAGCAATCGCATCTGGCCTTTGACTGCAAAATCGGTATGTTGCGCGCCGCAGCAGCGCAAGAGCGCTTTTTCAAGGGCCAGCCGCCAGTCTCGTTGGCGGGATAGATTTTTGGGGACTGTTTAAGTGAAAGTTATCGCCAGCTCGATTCGCAAGGGGAATATCATCGAGCGCGAGGACGGCAATCTTTGCGTCGTGCTCTCCGCTGAAAGTTTTCACCCCGGCAAAGGCACGCCAACGACACAGATCGACATGCGCCGCATTGCTGACGGCGTAAAGATTACGGACCGCTTCAAGACGACCGAGCAGGTCGAGCGCGCCTTCGTAGAGGACCGCAATTACAACTATCTCTATTCCGATGGCGACGGTCATCATTTCATGAATACCGAGACATACGATCAGGTCCAGGTCCCCGATGACGTCATCGGCGATCAGAAGCAATGGCTGCAAGAGGGCATGAAGGTCATGCTGTCGATCTTCAATGAGATCCCCGTCGCCATCCAGCTGCCGCCGCGCGTGACGCTGGAAATTGTCGAGACCGAACCAGCAATGAAAGGCCAGACTGCTTCGTCCTCCTATAAGCCTGCCAAGCTGTCGAACGGCGCACGCATAATGGTGCCCCCGCATATATCGGCGGGAACGCGCGTGGTCATCCAGACCGAGGATGGTTCGTACGTGGAGCGTGCGAAAGACTGAACGCGCGGGGCGTCGAGCAAACGGGAGGCCACCATGCAACTCGGTATGATTGGACTGGGACGGATGGGCGGCAACATCGTCCGACGTCTTATGCAGCACGGCCACGACTGCTTCGTCTACGACCGCGACGTCGCGCCCGGCGAAGCGCTCGCGGAAGAAGGCGCGAAAGCGGTTCTGTCGCTCAAGGATTTGGTCGCCGCGATTACTGCGCCGCGTGCTGTGTGGGTTATGCTTCCGGCCGGCGCTCCCACGGAAGAGACCGTCGAGACGCTCTCAGGCCTTCTGGAGGCGGGCGATGTCATCATCGATGGCGGCAACAGCTTTTGGCAGGATGATATCCGGCGCGGAAAAACGCTTGCAGCAAAGGGCCTGCACTATATCGATGTGGGAACCAGTGGCGGCGTGTGGGGTCTCGAGCGCGGCTATTGCATGATGATTGGCGGCGACGAGGCCGTGATCGACAGGCTCGATCCGATTTTCAGGGCTCTTGCGCCAGGCCGAGGGGTTGTCTCCGCGACGCCCGATCGCGACCGTCACGATCCACGCGCTGAAGAGGGCTATCTGCGAGTCGGTCCATGCGGTTCAGGGCATTTTGTCAAAATGGTGCACAACGGCATCGAATACGGCTTGATGCAATCCTACGCGGAGGGCTTTGACATCCTGCGCAACGCTGACAGCAACCAGCTCCCGGAACACCATCGCCAGTCGTTCAATCTCGCCGACATTGCCGAAGTCTGGCGGCGCGGAAGCGTGATCACATCATGGCTGCTCGACTTGACCGCTATCGCTCTTGCCCATGAGAACACGCTGGAATCCTATTCGGGATTCATCGAGGACTCAGGTGAGGGCCGCTGGACCCTAATGGCGGCGATCGAGGAGGCGGTGCCAGCGGAGGTGCTCTCCGCTGCCCTCTACACGAGATTTCGCTCGCGCCAGACCCATACGTTCGCTGAAAAGATCATCTCGGCAATGCGCAAAGGCTTTGGCGGCCACGTCGAGCCGAAGGCGCCCAAAGCATAGATGCAGGTCCGCTCGCGATCAGTAGAAGCTGATCGGGAAATTCTTGAGAAAAATCTCGCTATACACTCCGCGCGACCACAACCGCGCCAAGGCCCAGTCGAGCGCGCGGCGCAGATCCGCATCGTCCTTGCGAACCGCTATGCCGACACCCTCGCCAAAATAACGGCTTTCCGTGTACGGACCGCCGGCGAAAATGCAGCAATCGGCCGAGGACGCTCCGCCAAGCCAGATCGCCAGCGACAGCCCATCGCCGAACAGCGCATCGATTTCCTTTTTGCGCAGCGCTTCGCGAACAGCGCTCGCGTCGGGATAGGGCGCGACGACCGCCCCGGGGAAAAACGTCTCTATGAAGGCGCGATGTGCGGAGCCAGCGGTAACGCCCACCTTCTTGCCCTCCAGCCCCGAAGGACCGATATCCGGCAAGACCGCATCGCGCCGGACCACGAACCGCGCGGGTGTGAGGTAGTAAGGCTGGGTGAAATCGAGTCTCGCGCGGATTACCGGCCCGGCCGCAAGAGAGGCGATCGCCGCGTCGCCTTTACCGCTCAGGAGCGAGTCCGCAATCGTCTCCCACCGCCGCGTCTGTATGGTGCAGCCGACCTGCAATTCGTAGCAAATCGCGCGAGCGATATCGACATTGAAGCCGGCGGCCGCGCCGTCCGCCAGCGTGAAATCAAGGGGGGGATTGTCATCTTCGGTCAGGAAGCGAATCGCGCGCAGACCGGAAAGCTGAGGCCGTTCGAGATGCAGGTTGGGATCCCAGAAACCGGGCGTGACGCTTGCTTCGTCCGCCGTCAGCGAAGACGACGACAAACAAGCGGCGACCAAGCAGAGCCAAAACAAAACAACGATTGCCGCACGATTCATGATGACAAGAGCTTTCCACTGTTATTGAATGCCAAGGGATAGCTGGGGAAAATTCTCCAAACTGCTTGTAACCTCTTCCGCCCCGCGTTGGAACGGGCGTGGTCGGCGCTTTGATTTGTCTGCAGACCCGTGTTTCTCCAATTCGTGGGTAGCGTAGCGTGTCATTTCTGCTTCAAGAGCTTTCCCGTTGCGATGCGCATTTGCGCGCGCATCGCATACACGATCGGCGCGATACGGTCTCAAGACCTGTCCGCTTCACTCGAGTTTATGCGCCGCAGATTGCCTTCCTCACGGCTTACGGAGTCTCCGACGCGACATTGCTGGCCGCGACAATTGCCGCCCGATGCGGCGCCAGTAGCGAGCAAGCGCTGCTTGGCGAAGGCCTGATGGGCGAAGAGGACTACTATCGAGCGCTGGCTCAGCATTTGCGCACGCCTTACTACTGCGGCAAACAGGCGATCAGTTCGGATGCGGTTCCAGCCAAGGCGGTCGCAAGCGGAATTACGCCTCTCGCGCCCAATGAGTTCGGCCTGTGCGCGGTGGTGGCTCCGCGCGGCGCCGCGATCACATTGCTGCTGTCGGCCGCCGGAGAGGGGCGTCTGCCCGCTTCCTTTCTCATTTGTTCGCCCCAGAGGATGGCCGCAATTCTGCGCTCGCGGATGGGAGAGACGCTTTCGGCCGAAGCCTCCGACACGCTCACGTCGGTCGATCCAACACTGAGCGCGCGGACCGGCGCCAGCCGCGGCCAGGTGGCGTCTGCTTTCGCGGCACTGATCCTTTCGATCGCTCTGTGGCTCGTTGCGCCGAAGGCGCTGGCATTGCTGATATCGATATTTCTCTGGACTATCTTCGCTGCCGCTGTCGCTCTCCGTCTTGTGGCGATGGCCGCTAACCGGGCGCCGCGCGCGGCGGCGCCGGTCGCCGATGCGGAACTGCCGGTCTATTCTGTTATCGTGCCCCTCTATCAGGAGGCCGAAGGGATTCCCAGGCTTGTCGCCGCCCTCGACGGGCTCGACTATCCTCGCGCCAAGCTTGACATCAAACTCGTCGTTGAGGAACGCGACGCCGCGACCCTGACGGCGATCGCCAGGCTTCACCTTCCCGCCCGATACGACGTTGTCGTCGCCCCGCCGGGGGCTCCCTCGACCAAGCCGCGCGCGCTGAACGTCGCATTGCCGTTCGTGCGCGGCGACTATGTCGTCGTCTATGATGCGGAGGACACGCCGGAGCCCAACCAGTTGCGCGCCGCGGCCGCCCGATTCGCCGACGATCCCGACATCGACTGCCTGCAGGCGCGGCTCGCGATAGACAATCTCGACGATTGCAACCTGACAAAAATGTTCGCCATTGAATATTGCGTGCTCTTCGACATCATCAATCCCGGCCTTGCTGCGCTTGGCGCGCCGCTCGCGCTCGGCGGCACCTCGAATCATTTTCGAACGCCAGTGTTGCGCGCCGTCGGCGGCTGGGACGCATGGAACGTCACCGAGGACGCCGATCTGGGATTTCGCCTGGCGCTGTTCGGCCGGCGCGTCGGAGCCCTGGATTCGGACACATACGAGGAGGCGCCAGGCGAACTGAAGGCCTGGCTCGCGCAGCGCACGCGCTGGCTGAAGGGTTGGATGCAAACGCTGATCGTGCACTCCCGCCAGCCCCTTCGGATGATGCGGCGGCTTGGGCCGGTCCGCGCGTTGGCGGTGGTGATCCTTTTGACCAGCACGGTGCTCAGCAGCCTGTTCGGCCCATTGTTGCTCGCCGCGGCGCTTTGGCGGACTTTTGGCGCGCCATGGCTCGGCCCATCCTCCCCAATTGATGTCTGGAGCACAGTGATCACCTTGCTGCTGCTGATATCGGGATCGCAGGCGACTCTGATCGGCGCCTTTATTGCACTCGGCAATCGACGCCTCGGCCGGCTGTATCCAATGCTTCCCCGTTTCCTCGCCTATCACGCGCTGATCCCAGTGGCGGCATGGCTCGCGCTGTTCGAGCTGGCGCGCCGACCGTTCCATTGGGCCAAGACCGAGCACGGAAAATCTCGCACCTCGGTTCGCCCGGCCGCTCTGTGCGAAACGCCACACTTCGCCGATTGACTTGACGCTGCAGGTTTCTAGGGTGCTCGCCGTCGCAGCATAAGTTCCGTCGAAGGGAAAAGAGCAATAATGTCGTCGCATGCCGTTCTCGAGGCCGCCGCGGCCTCGAAGGCGTGGCCGTTCGAGGAGGCCCGCAAGCTCACCGCGCGATTGGCGCGCGCCAACCGCAACGAAATCATCTTCGCCACCGGCTACGGTCCGTCGGGGTTGCCGCATATCGGCACATTCGGCGAGGTTGCGCGCACGACAATGGTGCGCCACGCGTTTCGCGTGCTCACGGGCGATGCAGTCAAGACGCGGCTGATCGCCTTTTCGGACGACATGGACGGGCTGCGCAAGGTTCCCGACAATATCCCCAATCGCGAGATGATGCAGCGGCATCTCGGCAAGCCGCTCACTGAAGTGCCCGATCCGTTCGGCGAGTACGACAGCTTCGCCGCGCACAACAACGCCCGGCTGCAGCGCTTCCTCGATGCCTTCGGCTTCGACTACGAGTTCGCCTCCTCGACCGCCTATTACAAATCGGGCCGTTTCGACGCGGCGCTGCTGCATATGCTCTCGCACCTCGATGATGTGCAGGCGATCATGCTGGCCTCGCTGCGCGAGGAGCGCGCCGCGACCTACTCGCCGTTCCTGCCGATCCATCCGAAGACCGGCATCGTCATGCAGGTGCCGCTTATCGCGCACGACTCGGCCGCCGGCACAATCAGCTGGCGCGATCCGGATACGGGCGAAGCCTTCGAGACGCCCGTTACCGGCGGGCATTGCAAGCTGCAATGGAAGCCCGACTGGGCGATGCGCTGGGTGGCGCTCCGGGTCGATTATGAAATGGCGGGCAAGGATCTCATCGATTCTGTCAAACTTTCCTCGTCGATCGCGCGTGCGCTCGGCGGCCTGCCGCCGGAGGGGTTCAACTATGAATTGTTCCTCGATGAGAAAGGTCAGAAGATTTCCAAATCGAAGGGCAATGGGCTGACGATCGACGAATGGCTGACCTACGCCAGCCCCGACAGCCTCTCGCAGTTCATGTTCCAAAAGCCGATGGCGGCCAAGCGCCTTTACTTCGATGTCATCCCGCGCACCGTCGACGAATATCTCGGCCTCCTCGACGCCTATCCGCGCCAGGACTGGAAGGAGCGGCTGGGCAATCCTGTGTGGCACGTGCATGCTGGATCGCCGCCCGCGCCCGAGGTTCTCACCCATGGCGGCGCGGGTTCGAGCGTGTCGTTCGGTATGCTGCTTAATCTGGCCGCCGTCGCCAACAGCGAAAACCCGGCGGTGCTGTGGGGCTTCCTGCGCCGCTATGCGCCCGCCGCCTCGCCGCAAACCCATCCGCGCCTCGACAAGCTCGTCCATTACGCCGTCGCCTACTTCCGCGACTTCGTCGCTCCGAAAAAGCGCTACCGCCTGCCCGACGATGTCGAGTCCGCCGCGCTTGCGGCGCTGTCGGAGGCGCTTGGAAAGCTGCCGCCCGACGCCAGCGCCGAGACGATCCAGCATGCGCTGTACGATCTTGCGCGGCCGATCCCGCGCTATCAGGACCTGAACGCCAAGGGCGCGACGCCCGAGCGGCCCGGCGTCTCCAACGACTGGTTCAACATGATCTACCAGGTGCTGCTGGGCGAGGAGCGCGGCCCCCGCCTCGGCTCGTTCATCGCGCTCTACGGGATCGAGGAAACGCGGGCGCTGATCGCCCGGGCGCTGGCGGGGGAACTCGTCGCCGGAACCGCCCCGGCGACGGTCTGACACTTTGTTTCGAGGGCGTGCGATTCCAGCGACATAGGCGCCAAAACGCGCACATCTTGCGCGGTTTTTGATAGCGGCGCCAGTTGCGCCAAGTCGCCGACGGTCGCAGAGTGACTCGATAAGGCGCAGGCTTGGCAAGGGAAAAGACGGCCTTTCCATACATCAGAAATATTATGATAACCCCAAGGGTGTTTTTCTGAAACACAAAACATTGGTCAGTTGATTCAATTAAGGTTTTCGGGCTGGTCGCGCCCCGTATTCCCTCCCGGACTCCATCTGGTTTTTGCGATGTTCACCGTCTTCACGATCGGCCACTCCACACGAACCGCCATGGAGTTCATCGCGCTTCTCCAAGGGGTCGCGGTCGATCTTCTGGTCGATGTCCGCTCGATCCCTCGCTCGCGCGCCAATCCGCAATTCAACGCGGATGTGCTGGCGCAAAGCCTCGCCGACGCCGGCATCGGTTATCGCCATCTCGCGGCGCTCGGCGGCTTGAGGCGGCGCGGCAAAGCGGCGGAGCCATCGCCCAATACGCTGTGGCGCGTTGCCTCCTTCCGCAACTATGCGGACTACGCGGCAACGACGGCGTTTCGCGCGGGACTGGATGAATTACTCGCGCTCGCGCGCGATCATCGCTGCGCCATCATGTGCGCCGAGGCGGTCTGGTGGCGCTGCCACCGCCGCATCATCGCCGACTATCTGCTGCAGCAGGGAGTCGCGGTTCGGCACGTGATGGGACCCAACAAGGTCGAACCGGCGACGCTGACACCCGGCGCGAAGCCGCAATCCGACGGAACGATCGTTTATCGCTGACGGACGCTCACCCTGCGGCCTTGATATCCGCCGCCTCCGGCCGATATTCCAGAAGGTCGCCGGGCTGGCATTGCAGAACCTCGCAGATATTATCCAACGTTTCGAAGCGCACGCCTTTGACTTTGCCGGATTTAAGCAAAGAGACGTTCTGTTCCGTGATGCCGATGCGCTCTGCGAGATCCTTTGATCGCATCTTGCGCTTGGCCAGCATGACGTCGAGATTGACAACGATTGCCACCGTGCGCCTCAGACGATCTGTTGGTTATCGTCGGCGATTTCGGCGCCGACCTTGAGGATGTGGGCAACGGCCGCCACGAACAGCGCCATCAGCATGTGAAGAACGTCGTTGGGCTCGATCCAGAACGCTGCGTTGAACGCCCCACCGCCAAGGCGCCACGACAGCAGGATCGCAATCAGCGGACGCACGACCACGTCGGCAGCGACCGCGGCGACGCCCGCTATGCCGAGGTTACGCATTTCCCCTGCCGCTTCGGCGGTGAATATGCTGCCGCGCAAGTAGCAGCCGAACAGGCGCCAGACGAAAAGCACAACGACCGCGGACACCGCCCAATCCCCGAGGACGATGCCGAACGCAGCCGCATAATGCAACGCCGGCAGCGCCGTCAGATCGAGCTGGAGATGGTGTCCCCAAGTGCGCTTGAGCACCTCGATATCGCTCCAATTCTTGACGATCATGGCCAGCGACCAAGCGGTCCAGCCCGCCGCGACCCAACGAATAAGATGGCACAGGCCGGCGACCCGCCGCCGCAACGCGTCTTGGCGATCCGTCACACCCATCACTGTGGTCATCGCATCGCTCCAATTGATATATAATTCTCGTATAACGAGAATTATTATATGTCAATTGTGATTTTATCTGCGTCTCACATCCTTCAGACCTTCGTGTGGGCCTGTTGAATGGTATTTGGCGCCGACCATCCCAGCGCTGGCGATGCCAGGCGACGATCGCCAACCCCCGCCTCGAATGGGTCAACCCCACGCCGTCCGCGAGACCGCGACAGCTGAGCGAAAAAGCTGAGCTTATGAGACGATCGAGCCGATGGAATAGGCGCTAAAACTGCGGTCCTCGAATGCTTCGGCGATGCCCGCGACGTTGCATTGTACGGAAAAACGATGGGCTTCCCGAACCCCCTACTCCACCGCCGTCCCGTTCTCCTCCAGCACCTCGCCCGCCAGATAGAGCGAGCCCGCCACCAGAATGCGCGGGGGGATGGGCCAGTCGCGGGCGGCGAAGAAGCGGAGGGCGGATTCGACGTTCGAGCAGGCGGCGGCGTTCAACCCGACGCCTTGCGCCAGTGCGGCGACCTCCTCGGCGGGACGCCCGGAATGATCCCCGGCGATCGGCACGGCGAGCGTCTCCTGCGCAAGGCCCTTGAAATGGCTGAGGAAGCCGGAGGTGTCCTTGGTGCTGAGCGCGCCGCAGATCAGCGCTAAGGGGCGCGGCGATTGCTCCTCCATATCGGCCATCGCTTGCGCCAGCACGCGGCCGCCATCCTCGTTGTGGCCGCCGTCGAGCCACACTTCCGCGCGCGGCGGCGCGAGCGCGACGAGTCTACCGCTCCGCAGGCGTTGCAGACGTGCGGGCCAATCGGCTTCGCGCATCGCGCGCTCGAACGCGCCCGCGCCCAGCGCCGGCTCAATGATGCGTAGCGCCGCCAGCGCGTTGGCGGCGTTGGCATGCTGATGCCGGCCCAGCAGACGGGGCAACGGCAGATCCAGCAGACCGTGCGCGTCCTCATAAACCAGCCGGCGGTTCTCCTCGCGCATCGCAAAGTCGCGCCCGCTAAGGACCAGCGGCGCCCCGCACCGCAGCGCTTCGCGCTCGATGACCCGCAGCGCGGCATCATGCTGCTCGCCGATAATCGCTGGCGCGCCGCGCTTGAGTATTCCGGCCTTCTCGAAGGCGATCTTTTCAACGGTGGCGCCAAGAAATTCAGGATGGTCGATCGACACGGGGGTGATGATCGCGGCCAACGGATTGTCGATGACGTTAGTCGCGTCGAACCGCCCGCCGAGGCCAACCTCGAGCAGAAGATAATCGGCGGGGATTTCGCTGAACAGCAAAAACGCGGCGGCCGTGGTGATCTCGAACACCGAGATCGATTGGCCGGCGTTGACGCTCTCGCAGCGATCGAACGCGGCGAACATCGTCTCGTCGTCGACGAGCTTGCCCGCGAGCCGGATGCGTTCGTTGAAGCGCACCAGATGCGGCGAGGTGTAGATGTGAGCCCGCTTGCCCGCGGCCTCGAGCGCCGCGCGCATGAACGCGATGGTCGAGCCCTTGCCGTTGGTTCCCGCGACATGAACGACCGGCGGCAGACGCTTTTGAGGCGCGCCAAGATCCGCAAGCAGGCGCTCGATGCGGCCCAGCGACAGATCGATTTTGCGCGGATGCAGCGGCGCGAACCGCGTCGTGATGGCGTCGTGGTGGGTCATCAGGAACCCCGTCCCCCCGCAAGCAGCACGGCTGTCCGGGGAAATTCAAACATAGCTGAACTCGCATTGATTTGGCGAGGATTTGGGTTGGGGTTTGGCTGGGTTGACGGGCGGCGGCTTGTCGATTCTGGCGATGGGACGTCTGGTGAAGAGACCGGCTGCGACCAGTTCGGCGAAGCGCAGGGCG
>Ga0209698_10000173_pt1 | contig 68390 bp, 46 predicted proteins | sample LitLauG_LLR_2012_FD_187203 | JGI IMG/M metagenome (GOLD analysis project Ga0209698, IMG submission 187203) | Freshwater sediment microbial communities from Pennsylvania, USA - Little Laurel Run_MetaG_LLR_2012 (SPAdes) (version 2) | ecosystem: Environmental > Aquatic > Freshwater > Creek >... | reverse complement strand
CTTCGGGCCCGGTGCGGGCGCGTTCTACAAGCTCTATTTCGTTCGCGCGCTGGGCTTTGACTTCGTCAACGCCGCGGCACCCGCAAAAATTGCCAATGTCGCTTCCAATCTGGCCGCCGTCGTCATTTTCGCCGCCAAGGGTCTCGTGCTCTGGCGACTGGCCCTGGCCATGGCCTTGTTCAATTTCATCGGTGGCCAGGTCGGCAGCCGCATCGCGCTGCGCTATGGCAACCGGCTGATACGCTGGGCGTTCATCGCGCTTGTCGGTGTGCTCATCATGAAATCCTATCGGGACGCCTATGGTCCGGGCTGACTCCGCTGGGCTTGGGCCGGAGGGCGCTGCCCTAGAATGAGCTGCCAGCCGCCGCGATCGCGTGCGGCGGCTTGGCCCCCACGAGACGGGAACCATGGGCAGAAAAGCGAACCGCAAGGTCGATCCGGCGCAGGTCGCCGGCGCCGACACGCGCCGCCTGCAGATGGCCGACGTTGCGCGCCTGGCCGGCGTCTCGATCTCGACCGTGTCGCGCTCGCTCAACGGGAGCACCCTCATCGGCGCCGCCACGCGCAAGCGCGTGTGCGATCTGGCCGACTCGCTCAACTATGCCATCGACGTTGGTGCGCAGAACCTGCGGCTGCGCCAGAACCGCACGGTGGCGGTGGTGCTGCCCTTCGAGCGGCGCACGCGCCGCCCGATTGCCGACCCGTTTTCGGAAAGCATGCTCAGCACGCTGGCCGACGAGCTCAACGAGCACGGGTACAACCTGCTGTTGATGCGCATCGATGCGGATAATGCCGAGGCGCTCACGGAGCTGCACCGCACCGGCCGCGCGATCGGCATGCTCATGATCGGCCAATTGCAGCATCACGAGCGGCTCAACGAGCTGGCAGCCCGGGGCTTCCCCGTCGTCGTCTGGGGCGCCTCGCTGCCCCAGCAGCTATTTTGCACGGTGGGCAGCGACAATGTCGCCGGCGGTCTCGCGGCAACGCGCCACCTGCTCGAATCGGGCTGCCGGCGCGTCGCATTCTTTGGCGATGTCGCGATGCCCGAAGTGGCGCATCGCTATGACGGTCATTGCCAGGCACTGGCACAGGCCGGCCTGACCGTCGATCCGCTGCTTTTCGTTTCCGCCGGCTACCAGGCCGACGACGCCCGCCAGGCAACGCTGGACCTGCTGCGGCGGGGCGTGCGCTTTGACGCCATATTCGCCTGCAGCGATGCGCTGGCCATCGCCACCATCAGCACGCTGCGGACGATGAAGGTGCGTGTCCCGGAAGACATCGCCGTGATCGGCTATGACGACATCGAGCTGGCCAAGTATTGCGACCCGCCGCTCACCACGGTCCGGCAGCCGATCCGCGCCGCCGGGCGCGCGTTGGTCGACGCACTGCTGGCCCTGATTTCCGGCAAGCGTCCCAGTCCCATATTGCTGCCCACCGAACTTACGGTCCGGCTGAGCAGTCTGCGGCCGGCGCGAAAGTCGGCGGCGCGACGCGGCGGCGTGCGCCGTGCACGCGCATGAAAAACGGCAGGACATAGCCTGCCGTTTGTGCGTTCCTGCGGACCGGACCCGCAGCCCCCCGACCGGGGAACTCTGTCAGCGCAGCGAAGTGTAGTTGGCGGGCACCCAGATGTAGCCAGTGCCGCTGGCACGCAGGTGTCCGATGCCCGGGAAGGGCAGGTGTGCACCGGCCACCCAATAGCCATTCTTGGCCGCATCGCGGAAAGCCTTCTCGCGCTCGGCCTTGGCCGCCTTTGAATCGGTGTCAAAGGCGATGGTCACGGACGGCGAGGGAAACTGCACCGCCGCGGCGTGCATCAGATCGCCCCATAGCGCCAGCTTCTGCCCCTGGCTTTCCACAACATAGGTCGTATGCCCGGGCGTGTGGCCGTGGCTGGCCAGGGCTTTGACGCCCGGCACAAGTTCGGTGTCACCGTCAAAGGGTTTGAATTTACCGGCGGCGATATAAGGGGTGAGGGCCTCCATCGCATCCTTGAAGAAGTCCTTGTTCTCCTTGGAAGCGGTATCCATGTGTTCCTGGCTGACCCAGAAATCCGACTCGCGCTTGTCGGCGCGCACGATTGCGTTGGGAAATGTCAGCTTGCCGCCGCTCAGCAGCGCGCCGATATGGTCGGCATGCATGTGCGTTATGTAGATCTCGTCGACCTGCTCGGGACTGTATCCCGAGGCCTTGAGGGCGACCAGCAGGTTGCCCAGCGTGGGGCCGAAGTAAGCGCCGGCGCCCGTGTCGATCAGCACGAGTTTGGTTCCGGTATTGATCAGGTAGGCGTTGACCGATGTTTCCACCGGGTTCTTGAGGAATGCCGCTGCCAGGGCCTTGTCCGTCTTGGCCGGCGTTGTGTTGGTGAGCAGCTTGTCCAGGGGGGCCTGGAACGTGCCGTCGGACAGCGCAGTGACTTCGAAATCGCCCAGGTTCATGCGGTAATAACCGGGTGCCTGGGACTTGATCTGCGGGGCGCCCGCGTGCGCGGAGGCCGCGAGCAGAAGTGCGCTGGCGAGGCTGGCGCAGCAGCGCAGCAATTGTGTAGCTTTCATGAAGACTCCCTCTGGTTGGGTGCGTCCAAATACGGACCATCCCGGCATTGCCAGGACAGCGAGGCGCGGACGGCACGCGATGATAGCTGTCCTCCCGCGGGTGCCAAGCGCATTTGCCCTACCGCTTCCAAGGACTTGGCGCAGAACGCTTCCTGCGCCGCGACCGGCGTGCGCCGAATCCTTACGGAGCCACAGTGTCACCCATGTGTCCGGAATAAAACGTTAGCTGTCTGTCCGGAACGGACCTGTCGGGAGTGGTGGCCAAGGACGGAATTGAACCGCCGACACAAGGATTTTCAGTCCTCTGCTCTACCGACTGAGCTACTTGGCCATGTGGTGCTGAACACCGTGCAGATACAACCAATGCCTGCCGGATTTTGACTCCGGCCGCAGCCCGGCTGGCGCCGCGCTGCACTAACTGCCGCTGCACGATATCTGCCGCCGGGAAGCCTGCAGGCAGCGCCTCCAGACGGCACAAAGCCGGCAATTATATCCACTTCTTGCCTCCCGGCGTGGGCCCGACCGGGGCGCTTTAGAATGCGCCGATGGAAAGCACCTTTGACGTGGTCATTGTCGGCACCGGCCTTGCCGGCCTTGCCACCGCCCTGCGGCTGGCCGATCACCGCCGCATCCTGCTGGTTGACAAGCAGTCCATAGGCGCCGGTGCCAGCGACTGGGCCCAGGGCGGCATCGCGGCGGTGGTCGATCCGCACGACAGCGTTGAGGCGCACGTCCGCGATACCCTGGTGGCGGGGGCCGGCCTGTGCGACGAAAACGCCACGCGCTACATCATCGGCCACGGTGCGGAGGCTGTGCATTGGCTGATCGGGCAGGGCGTGGCCTTCACGCCCGACAGCGGCAGCGAGATGGGTTTCCACCTCACGCGCGAAGGCGGGCACGGCACGCGCCGCATCTTTCACGCCGCCGATTCCACCGGGCACGTCATCCAGCAGACGCTGCGCGAGAAGGTGCGCGCGCATCCGGCAATCACCGTGCTTGAGCAGCATATGGCGGTGGATCTCATCATCCTGCAGGGCCGCTGCGTCGGACTCTACGTGCAGTCGGTGCAGAACGGCCCGGTGACCGCCATCTCCGCGGGACAGGTCGTCCTGGCCAATGGCGGTGCGGGCAAGGTCTATCTGTACACGACGAATCCGGATTGCGCCACCGGCGATGGCGTGGCGATGGCCTGGCGCGCCGGCTGCCGCATCGCCAACATGGAGTTCATCCAGTTCCATCCCACCTGCCTGTACCACCCTTACGCCAAGTCGTTCTTGATCAGCGAGGCGGTCCGCGGCGAGGGCGGCCTGCTCAAGCTGCCGCCGTCGGCGGGCGCCGAGGCCGGGCGCCGCTTCATGCCCGATCACGACGAGCGCGCCGAGCTGGCGCCGCGCGATATCGTGGCGCGCAGCATCGACTACGAAATGAAGCGGCTCGGACTCGACTACGTGCACCTCGACGTGAGCCATCTGCCCGCGGCCTTCCTGCACGAACACTTTCCCACCATCGGCGCACGCTGCCGCGAATTCGGCATCGACATCACCTCCCAGCCCATACCGGTGGTGCCGGCGGCCCATTACACCTGCGGCGGCATCGTCACCGATACCCGCGGACGCACCGATGTGCCCGGGCTGTATGCCGCCGGCGAGGTCGGCTGCACCGGACTGCACGGCGCCAACCGGCTCGCCTCGAACTCGCTGCTGGAGTGCGTCGTGGTGGGACGTGCCGTGGCCGAGGACATTCTCGGCCAGCAAGCGCCGGCCATCGTGCCCGCCATTGCCTGGGATGACAGCCGGGTGCGCGACAGCGCCGAGGATGTGGTGATCGCCCACAACTGGGACGAACTGCGCCGCTGCATGTGGAACTACGTGGGCGTGGTGCGCACCACCAAGCGCCTGGAGCGCGCCCAGCGGCGCATCGATATGCTGCGCGAGGAGATCAACGAGTATTACGCCAGCTTCCACGTCACCCGCGACCTGCTCGAGCTGCGCAACCTCGTCGACGTGGCCAGCCTCATCGTCGCCAGCGCACTGTCGCGCCATGAAAGCCGCGGCCTGCACTATTCGCTCGACTGGCCTGGCACGCTCGCGCAGGCGGCGCCCACGGTGATGGCGCCGCGCGGCCTGCCCGGAACGCCCGGGCACAGGCCGCAGGTGGCAGCGCCTGCGCGTACCGGCGCTGGGCCCGTTCCGGGCCGGCCCTAGTTCCCGTTCCCACCGGGGTGACGGTGCCCCGTGCACGTTGTGGGAACAGGCCCTATGTCACCCGCAGCGAGTAATCGGTCGCCCTCACATCCTTGGTGAGGCTGCCGATCGAGATCCGGTCCACGCCCGTCGCGGCGATGCCGCGCACGTTGTCCAGGCTGACGCCGCCGGAGGCTTCCAGCAGGGCGCGGCCCGCGTTGCGCACCACGGCTGCCCGCATGCGCTCCAGCGGAAAATTGTCCAGCAGCACCGAGACGGCGCCAGCCGCCAGCGCTTCGTCAAGCTGCGCAAGGGTCTCCACCTCGATCTGCACCGGCACGCCGCGGCCCTGCGCGGCGCGCAGGGCCGCGGCAACGCCGCCGGCCGCCGCGATGTGGTTCTCCTTGATGAGAATGGCGTCGTAGAGCCCCAGGCGGTGGTTGACCCCGCCTCCCACGCGCACCGCGTACTTCTGCGCCAGCCGCAGTCCCGGCAACGTCTTGCGGGTATCGAGGATGGATGCGCGGCTGCCCGGCACTTCGGCGACGGCCTGCACGTAGCGGCGTGTGGCGGTGGCAATGCCCGAGAGCAGCTGCAGGAAATTCAAGGCGCTGCGCTCGGCTGTGAGCAGGCTGCGCGCCGGCCCGGCGAGGCGGCACACGGTGCTGTCGGGCGCCATCACGCTGCCGTCGGCCACCAGCCATTCCACGCGTAGCCGCGGATCCACCTGGCGCAGCACGGCGTCAAACCATGGCGTGCCGCACAGCACCGCGGCTTCGCGCACCCTCAATTGGGCGGCAACGGCCGTGTCCGGATCAAGCAGCGCTGCGGTGCGATCGCCGCTGCCCACATCCTCGGCCAGCGCAGCGGCGACATTGGCCTCGACCGCCGCATCCATGATGGCGCAATAGGCCGCTTCGGCGGCGCCAGGCGCCGCCGCACGGCCTGCTGCGCCATCCCCGCGCAGCCCCCAGCGATTGGGCGCCGGCACGGACACTAGGCGGGCCCCAGACCCTGCGAGCCGTGCGTTGCAAAGCGCGCCGGTTGCGCGGACTTGTGCGCCGCGGCGAACGCAAGCATGCGATCGATGGGTTGGCGTGCCCGCAAGCCCAGCGCGGGATCGACGCGAACCTCCTGCGCGCTGCTCCCCGCCAGCGCCGCCTCCAGCGTGACGGCCAGGCGGTCGAGCGCGTTCATCGCCATCCACGGGCAATGCGCGCAGCTCTTGCAGGTGGCGCCATTGCCGGAGGTAGGTGCTTCGAGGAAGACCTTGCCCGGCTGGGCCTGGCGCATCTTGTGCAGGATGCCGTTGTCGGTGGCGACGATGAAGGTACGCGTTGGCAGGGTCTGCGCGGCGCGCAGCAGTTGCGTGGTGGAACCGACCACGTCGGCCTGGGCGATGACCGACGCCGGCGATTCGGGGTGGACCAGCACCTTCGCATCGGGATGCTCGCGGCGCAGCAGGTCCAGTTCAACGGCCTTGAATTCGTCGTGCACGATGCAGCTGCCGTTCCACAGCAGCATGTCGGCGCCCGTGTTGGCCTGGATATAGCGCCCCAGGTGGATATCCGGCGCCCAGAGAATCTTTTCGCCCTGGGCGTGCAGGTGGCGCACGATGTCCAGTCCCGTGCTGGAAGTTGTAACCCAGTCGGCGCGCGCCTTCACCGCCGCGCTCGTGTTGGCATAGACCACCACCGTGCGCTCGGGATGCTGCTTGCAGAAGGCATCGAAGGCATCGATCGGGCAGCCGATGTCCAGCGAACACGTCGCCTCCAGCGTGGGCATCAGCACGCGCTTGTCGGGGCTGAGGATCTTGGCGGTTTCGCCCATGAAGCGAACGCCCGCCACCACCAGGGTGCGCGCCGGGTGATCGCGCCCGAAGCGCGCCATTTCCAGGGAATCGCCGACGCAGCCGCCGGTTGCGTCGGCAAGGTCCTGGAGGTCGCCTTCCACGTAGTAGTGCGCCACCAGCACGGCGTCCAGTGCCTGCAGCGCGGCGCGGGCGCGCGCCAGCTGCGCGGTCTTTTCATGCGCGGGCGCGCTGGGCATGGCGTGCGGGGTCATGTGGCGTGTGCAAGCCGGGCGGTTTGCCAGGGCAGTCCGTCGCAGGAAAACCGCCGCCGCGCGGCCCGGCATGCGCGAAGCAGGATGGGAAAATGATCTTATCACGCACCCTTCTATAATCGCCCGACGTGGCAACCAGGAGCGATTGATGTCCGCGATCCAGCATTCGCGCACGGCCGGCGGCCATGTGGCCGTGGTCGGAACCGGCGTGGTCGGACTCAGCGCTGCCCTGGGTTGCGCGCAGCGTGGCATCGGCGTGACGCTGCTGGGGCCGGTTCCGGTCGCCGCGCCGCGGCCCGGTTCCGCCGAGGCCGGGGTGCAGGACGATGTGCATTGGGATGCCCGCATCTACGCGCTTTCGCCCGCCACGATCGACCTGCTCGAGCACCAGCGCGTCTGGGCGCAACTCGACGCCGCGCGGCTGTGCCCGGTAACGCGCATGGAGGTGCACGGCGATGACGGCGGCCGCCTGGCCTTGGATGCTCCCGTGGCGGGCAGCCGGCACATGGCAACCATTTGCGAGGAATCGCAACTCACCCGCGCGCTGTGGCTTGCCTGCACGATGACGCCCGGCATCGAACACCGGGCATGCGGCTTCGATTCCGCCGTCTTCCCCGGCGAATCGGCACCGGCGGCCGCTGCCGCAACCGCGCCCGCCGTCGGGATCCGCCTGGACGATGGCAGCCAGTTCGGCGCCGACCTGCTACTGGGCGCCGATGGCCGGCAGTCGGCGGTCCGCGCCACTGCCGGCATTGTTTCCCGGCACGGTGACTACGGCCAGACCGCCATCGTCGCCAATTTCACGACCCAATGGCCCCACGCCGGAATCGCACGGCAGTGGTTCATGGATGAAGGGGTTCTCGCCCTGCTGCCCCTGCCGGGCAATCGGGTGTCGCTGGTCTGGAGCGCGCCGCATGCGCTCGTGCCGGCCCTGATGGCCCTGCCGCCCGAAGACTTTGCCCGCCGCGTTGCCCGCCGCGCCAACCAAAGCCTGGGGGCCATGGGCCTGCTGGGCCAGCGCCATACCTTCGTTCTGCATCGCGTGGTCGTGGATCGCCTCGTGCGCCCCGGCGCCCTGCTGCTCGGTGATGCCGCCCATGTCGTGCATCCGCTCGCGGGCCAGGGCCTCAACCTGGGCCTGCAGGACGTGGCGCAATTGCTGCAGATGCTCGATGGCAGGGAACCGTGGCGCCGCCTGGGCGATATCCGGTGCCTGCGCCGCTACGAGCGCGCCCGGGCCGAACCCATTGCCCTGATGCGTGCCACCGTCGACGGTCTTGCGCGGCTGTTCACTGCGCCGGACGATCGTCTGCGGTTGCTGCGCAACACCGGCATGTCGGCCGTGAATGCGCTGGCCCCGCTCAAGAACGCCCTGGTGCGCCATGCAATGGGCTAGGGCATCGGCGCTGGCGCCCGTCCCGGGCGCTTCGTCGTGCCAGTCCCCTGCGTGGCGTCCGGCCTTTCCGGCGGGATTTTCGCGTAGGGTAGGCAAAATTCAAACCAGAGGAACACACGTGTACCTGCAGCCGTCATCAAAGATGCACCAGCCACCGCGCACCCGGCATGCCGCCGCGCTGCTCCTGATCGGGCTGATCCTGGGCCTGCTGGCGGTCACCGGCCAGGCCGCAGCCCAGAATGCCCCGCCCGACACCCCGGGGGCGGGGCCTGCGGCGACGGGCGCCCCCGGGGGTGCCGATCTGCCGCCCTTGAAGCCCTGTCCGGCGGCCGGCAACCTGGCGGGTCCCGGCATGCCCCCGCCCATGCCCGCCGCGCTGGCCAACAGCATCCGCGAGCGCATCCGCCACCGGGTCGGCGGCACCGTCACATCCGTCTGCCGCATGCCATTTGGCCTCTACGAAGCCGTGGTCGATGCCGAGATCCTTTACGTGGACGAGCGCGTGAACTACCTGATTGCCGGCAATGCCTTCGACCTGCGAACCAATGAAAACCTCACCGCCGCGCGCAAGGAAGACATCACGCGGGTGGATTTCAAGACATTGCCGCTGCAATTGGCCGTCAAGACGGTTCGCGGCAACGGCGCGCGGGTGCTGGCGGTATTTGAGGATCCCAACTGTCCGTACTGCAAGCGCTTTGAAAAGGATATCGCCACGCTGGACAACACCACCATCTACACGTTTCTCTATCCCATCCTCTCGCGCGACGTCAACGCGGCCGATGACTCCTACCCGAAATCGCGCTCCATCTGGTGTGCGCCCGACCGCACGGCGGCGTGGTCGCAGCTCATGCTCGAGGGCCGCCACCTTGCTCCCGCAGCCGACAGCTGCAAGCACCCGCTGGAGGACATCCTGGCGCTCGGGCAGAAACTCCATATCACGGGTACCCCCACCCTGTTGTTCACCGATGGCCGGCGTGCGCCCGGGGCCATTCCGCTGGACGAGGTTGAAAAACGCATGACCGCCGCCGGGCCGTACCCGGTCCAGTAGCAGAATCTGCGGCGGCGGGCCCTACAGCAGGGCCTCCGGCGCAACGCCGCGCGGCACCAGCAGGCGCACCGAACCCTGGGCATGCTGGTGGCCGGCAATGTCGCCGGCATCGGGGCCCAGCCCCCAGAACCAGTCCACGCGCAGCGGTCCTCGAATGGCTCCGCCGGTGTCCTGTGCCAGCGCCAGGCGGCGCAGCCCGGCTTCGGTGACCGGTGCCGACGTGTCGATCAGCAGCGGTGCGCCCAGCGGTATGAAGCGCGGGTCCACCGCCACGGAAACACCGGCTGTCAAGGCAACACCCAGCGATCCGACCGGACCGGCCACCGGATCGCCCACCGGCAGTTCCCGAAAGAACACCACCCGCGGATTTTGTTCCAGCAGTTCGCGCACCCGCTGCGGATGCGCCAGGGCCCAGGTTCGTATCGCCTGCTGTGAAACCTGCGCGAGCGGCAGTTCACCCTGCTCGGCAAGCCAGCGCCCGATCGAGCGGTAATCGAGTCCGTTGCTCGCCGCGAAGGCAACCCGCACCCAGCTGCCGTCGGTCAGGTGCAGGCGCCCGGAACCCTGTACTTCGAGGAAGAAAGCCTCCACAGGGTCGCGTACCCACAGGAGCTCCTGTCCGCGCAACTGTCCCGACGCAGCCAGTTCACGCCGCGATGCCGTGATGGCGGCCGGCGGCGCACGGTAGATCGGCACCGTGAATGGGCCCGTGCGCACCCGGCTCGCCTCGAGCAGCGGTTCGTAATACCCGGTCATGAGCCCGGTGTCGCGCGCCGTCGTTGCCCCACCCTGAACCGTCATGATGTCGGGGTTGTCCAGCGCCAGCACGCGATAACAATCCATGGACCGGGCGAAGAAAGCCCGCACCTGCTGGCCGCTGCTGGGCGCAAGGAAGATCGATTCCGTGCAGACGCCATCCCAGGCGCCATGTCGGGGGTTGCGATCTGCGGTAAGGGCGCGGCACGACGCCAGCCATGCGGGCCATGCGGCCAGCCAGTCGGCATCGGCGATGGCAATTCGTGGTGCGCCGGCCTCGAGCGCATAGCGCACGGCCCGTCTGGCTGGGGATGGACCGGCGGGCGGCGGCCCGATCGGTGCAACGGGCAGCGGTGCGAGCATCACGACTGGCGGTGGCGCAGGCGGCGCCTCGGCGATAGGGGCAACACCGGGTATCGGGCGGGGCGTGGCGTCGGGCGCCGACGGCGTCGCCGCGGTCGTGGCGGATTCCGAGGCCGTTGCCGGCGTCGCCGGCGCGACGCGCGGCGCTGGTGCGCGTGGCGGCACTGCGGCCGGCGGCAGCGGCACCGTCTCGCAGGCCACGAGCAGGCACGCCGCCAGCGCGCACGCGCGGCGCGCCGCGGGCCGCCGCCAGCGCGCGCGCGCGGCAGCCGATTCAGGCGGTGAAATCAATGCAGGACGCGAGGGACGGTTAGGACGAACTCGGGAATGGTGACGTCGAAGGTCGCGCCGTCGGCGGCCACGCACTGGTAGCTGCCGCGCATGGTGCCGTAGGGAGTGCCGAGCGGGCAGCCGCTGGTGTATTCGAAGGACTGTCCGGGTGCCAGGTGGGGCTGCTCGCCCACGACGCCGGGACCTCGAACCTCCTCCACCTTGCCATTGCCGTCGGTGATGATCCAGTGACGCGACAGCAACTGTGCGGCGACACTGCCGATATTTTCGACGCGTATCGTGTAGGCGAACAGATACAGGTCGGCGGCCGGGTCGGACTGCTCGGCGACAAAGCGCACGCGAACCTGAACGGAAAATTCGTATTGACTCATTATTGCTTCATCCCTGGCACTTCCGGTGAACGCGCTTTCAGCGGACCACGCCCGCCGGCGTCACCCGCGCCAGGCAGTGCCCGCTGACAGACACCACAGCCGTCGCCTGCGGCGCGGATCTGCGGCCGATTGACTACCCGCCGTGTTTTGCTTTGCGGCATGGCCCGGTGCGCCTAAAATGGCCGGTCCAGAGACCATCGGCGAACTTCCAGGGCACACATCCATGAATTCTAGCGCCAGCAACGGTTATCGCATTGCGCCATCCATCCTTTCGGCCGATTTTTCGCGCCTGGGCGAGGAGGTTCGCGCGGTCATCCAGGCCGGCGCCGACTGGATTCACTTCGACGTAATGGACAATCATTACGTACCGAACCTGACCATCGGCCCCCTGGTCTGCGAGGCGATCCGCCCGCACGTCACGGCACCCATCGATGTGCACCTCATGGTGGAGCCGGTGGATGCCCTGGTGCCGATGTTTGCCAAGGCCGGCGCCAACTTCATTTCGTTTCACCCCGAAGCAAGCCGCCATATCGATCGTACGCTGGCCATGATCCGTGACAGCGGCTGCAAGGCCGGCCTCGTGTTCAACCCCGCCACGCCCCTGGACCACCTCACCCACGTCCTGGACAAGGTCGATCTCGTGCTCCTCATGTCGGTCAACCCGGGTTTTGGCGGCCAGAGCTTCATCCCCGAGACCCTGCGCAAGCTGCGCTCGGCGCGCGCGCTCATCGACAACCATGCCCGTGAAACCGGCAGGACCATCGTGCTCGAAATCGACGGCGGCGTTAAGGTCGACAATATCGGCGCCATCGCGTCCGCCGGCGCCGACACCTTCGTGGCCGGCTCCGCCATCTTCGGCTCGTCCAATTACGAAGCCACCATTGCGGCCATGCGGCGGGAGATCGCCTCGGCAGTGTCCGGCGCAGGACATTGACGCCGTGACCTTCGCGAACACCGCCGCCCACCCGTATTCGCTCCGCGCCACCCTGATAGATCTGGACGGCACGCTGCTCGATACCGCGCCCGACCTGGCCTTTGCCGCCAATCGCGCCCGCGCCGCCTTTGGCCTGCCGGAACTGCCGGTGGCACGTGTCGCGCAGTTCGTCGGCAAGGGCACCGACCGGCTGGTGCAGCGCTCGCTCACGGACGATCCGGACGGACAAATGAATGCGGCAGATTTCCCCCGCGCCAAGGCGGTTTTCGAAGAACACTACCGGGTCGTCAACGGCACCCGTTCGCATGTCTTCGCGGGAGTTCCCGAGGCGCTGGCGTTGCTGCGCGCGGCGGGCATGTCGCTGGCCTGCGTGACCAACAAGCCGCGCGAATTCACCCTGCCGCTGCTCGAACGCTCCGGCCTGCTGTCCGGGCTCGATGCCGCCGTGTGCGGCGACGAGGTTGCGCGCCGCAAGCCGCACCCGGACCTCATCGTGGAGGCCTGCGCGCGGCTGCGCGTTGACCCGGCCGCCACGATACTCATCGGCGATTCAGCCAATGATGCGCAGGCGGCGCATGCTGCCGGTTCCCGCAGCGTGCTGGTGGAGACGGGCTACAACGAAGGCGAGTCGGTGCATGACCTGGCCCAAAGCGCCGGAGTGAACGGCATTTTCCCCACCCTGCTTGCCGCGGCCCAATGGATCCTGCGCCCGGCTGCGGATCCGGCGCTTCGGACCCACCCATGACCGAACTCGAATTCCACGCCCTCGCTTCCCAGGGCTACAACCGCATAGCGCTGATCGCCGAAACCTTTGCCGATCTCGACACGCCGTTGTCCCTTTACCTGAAGCTGGTGCGCAGCCAGCCCAGCAGCGCCAATTCCTTCCTGCTCGAGTCGGTGGTGGGCGGAGAACGATTTGGCCGCTATTCGTTCATCGGCCTGCCGGCCCGCACGCTGCTGCGCAGCGTGGTACGGCCCGGCGGCGACAGCCAGACCGAGGTCGTGACCGACGGCAAGGTGGTGCAGACCGACTCGGGTGATCCGCTGCGCTTCATCGAGCAATATGCCGCGCAGTTCCGCGTGGCGCTGGGCAGCGGGCTGCCGCGGTTCTGCGGCGGACTTGCCGGCTATTTCGGCTACGACACGGTGCGCCTCTTCGAACGCCGCCTGACACGGGTTCCGCCGGACGACCTGGGCCTGCCCGACATCCAGCTGCTGCTCACCGAGGAGCTTGCGGTCGTCGACAACCTCAGCGGCCGCGTGTACATCATCGTCTACGCCGACCCCAGCCAGCCCGAGGGCTATCAGCGCGGCCGCGCGCGCGTGCGCGAACTCAAGGCGCGCCTGCTGCGCCCTGCGGAGCCGCCGCACACGCGGGCCAGCGTCCGGCGGCCGGAACAGCGCGATTTCGCCAAGGACGATTACCTCAAGGCCGTGGCGCGGGCCAAGGAGTACATCGTTGCCGGCGACGTTTTCCAGGTGCAGATCGGCCAGCGAATCCGCAAGCAGTTCGCCGATTCCCCGCTGTCGCTGTACCGCGCGCTGCGCACGCTCAATCCCTCGCCGTACATGTACTACTACGATTTTGGCGATACCCAGATCGTGGGTGCCTCGCCGGAGATCCTGGTCCGCTCCGAGGCGCGCGGCGCAGAGCGCGTCATCGCCATCCGCCCGCTGGCCGGGACGCGGCCCCGTGGCGGCAGTCCCGAGCAGGATGCGCAGCTGGCAGCCGAACTGCTTGCCGACCCCAAGGAACGTGCGGAGCACCTCATGCTCATCGACCTGGCGCGCAACGACATCGGCCGCATCGCGCGCACGGGAACCGTGCACGTGAGCGAACAGATGGTGGTGGAGCGCTATTCCCACGTCATGCACCTCGTGAGTCACGTCGAGGGTGTGCTGCAGCCGGGCCTCACCAACTTTGACGTGTTGCGGGCCACGTTTCCGGCCGGCACGCTGTCGGGCGCGCCCAAGGTCCGCGCCATGGAAATCATCGATGAGCTCGAGCCGGTAAAGCGCGGGGTCTACGGCGGCGCGGTGGGCTACCTGAGTTTTGCCGGCGACATGGACCTGGCCATTGCCATCCGCACGGGCATCATCCGCGAAAACGTGTTGTATGTGCAGGCCGCGGCCGGCATCGTGGCAGATTCCGTGCCCGAAATGGAATGGCGCGAAACCGAAGCCAAGGCGCGGGCTGTCCTGCGGGCGGCCGAGCAGGTCGAAGACGGTTTCGACGTCGAATAGCCGGCCCCCTGGCACCTCCTGCAGATGACCACCGATTCGCCACCAGGCGGCAAGGCCGCCGCTCCCGTCCGCACCGTCGGCGCTTTGCGCAGCGCCTGGACGCGGCGCCCATGGCTGCGCCGCAGCGTCGTCGGTCTGGTGGTGCTCGTTGCGGCGGTGCTGATCTTTATCCAGTTTGCCCTGCCGGGCATCGTCCGCTCCCAGGCCGAGCGCATCGTCGCCGAGAAACTGCACCGGCAGATGACGATCGCCGGGATCGAAATCCACCCCCTGACGCTGGCCGTGTCCGTCTATGGCCTGCACCTGATGGAGGCCGATGGTCGCAGCGTGTTCGCGGGCTTCGACCGCCTCGATGTGCGCCTGTCCGCGGCTTCGCTGCTGCGCCTGGCGCCGGTGGTGCGCGAGCTCCATATGGCCAAGCCCTATGTGCACGTGACCCGCACGGCGCCCCACCAGTACAGCACCGACGACATCGTTGCCGCCCTGGCGGCCGGGCCGCCCAGGCCGCCACCGCCGCCGGATGCGCCGCCGGCGCAGTTCTCGGTGAACAACATCGAGATCGACAACGGTCGCTTCGTGTTCGACGACGTCCCCAACGGCGCGCACCATGAGGTCGCCGCTTTTTTCCTGGGACTGCCGTTCATCTCATCGTTTGCGTCACAGGAAGAGGTTTTCGTGCAGCCCCGCCTGAGCGCGGTGATCGACGGCGCCCCGCTGCGCCTGACGGGTGAAGCGCTGCCCTTTGCCGCCACGCGGGAGGCGACGCTGGTGCTCGACCTCGACAATGTGGACCTTACCCGTTACCTGGACTACCTGCCCGCGCCGCCGCCCGTGCACCTGCCCACGGGCACGCTCGACCTGCACCTCAAGCTCAAGGCCGAACTTGCCAGGGACCAGCCGCCCAGGCTGAGCGTGGCGGGCAAGGTGACGCTCAAATCCATCGATATTCGCACGACCCGCGGCAAGCCGCTCGTGAAGCTGGCCGAGGTGGAGCTTGCCATCGACCAGGCCCATGTGCCCGCCGGCCCCCTTGCTGGCACGCTCACGGTCAACCGCGCCGGCCGCATCTCGTTCACCGGCGATACCGCCCTGTCGCCATTGCATGCCAACCTGGCGCTGCAGGTCGCCACGCTGGACCTGCTGCCCCTGCAGCCGCTCTTTGCCGACCGCGTCAACCTGCGCGTGACGCATGCCGACCTGGGGGCCAGCGGCAAGCTGCTGCTCGATCAGGCGGCCGGCGCACCGCTCAAGGCCACGTACACCGGCGACGTGAGCCTCGACAAGCTGGCAACCGTCGATTCGATCAATAACAATGACTTTCTCAACTGGGATGCGCTTGCCTTGCGCGGCATCCGGTTCGACCTGGCGCCGCTGGCCGTGCACGTGGACCAGGTCCTCCTGGACAAGTTCTACGCCCGGGTGATCATCAGCCCCAACGGGCGCATCAACCTGCAGGACATCGTCAAGCAGCAGCAGGAGGCCAGGATCAGCCTCACGGATAACTCCCTCTCTGGCACGGCGGTGCAAAAAACGTCAGCGGCAGCAGTCGCCACAGAGCCTGCTGCGCCCGGTGCTGCGCTGGAGCCCGCGGTGCCCGAACGTGCGGCCGGGGCAGCCCCCGAGCCCACGCCTGCACCCGCGACCGGGACTGCCGCCTCGCCGCCGGCGGACGCGCCCCGTGCTGCAGCCGTGCGGACGCCCGTGCCCTCGGCTGCGCCCGCGCTGCCGATATCCGTGGGCAAGGTGATCGTTACCGGCGGACACGTGCGCTTCAGCGACAACTTCATCAAGCCGCGCTACAGCGCCGATCTCATGGAACTGAATGGCACGGTTACCGGCCTGTCCTCCGATCCGGCGTCGCGCGCCGATATCGACATGCGCGGCAAGGTCAACGATGCGCCGCTGCTGGTGGGCGGGCACATCAATCCGCTGGCGCGCGACCTCAACCTCGACATCAAGGCCAGCGTGAACGACATGGAGCTCGCGCCGCTGAGCTCCTACTCCACCAAGTACGTCGGCTACCGCATCGAGCGCGGCAAGCTCTCGTTTGACGTTGCCTATCAGCTCGCGGACCGCCAGCTGCACGCCGAAAACCGAGTGGTGCTCGACCAGCTCACCTTCGGCGACAAGGTGGACAGTCCCACGGCCACCAGCCTGCCGGTGCGGCTGGCCGTGGCCCTGCTCAAGGATCGCAACGGCGTCATCGACATCAACCTGCCGGTGGGCGGATCGCTCGACGATCCGCAATTCTCCGTGGGCGCGGTGCTGGTTCGGGTATTTGTCAACCTGATCACCAAGGCGGTGACGGCGCCGTTTGCGCTTATCGGCAATCTCTTCGGCGGCAGCAGCGAAGAGCTTTCGTCCCTGGAATTCGACCCCGGCAGCAGCGATGTCACCGCGGCGCGCGAGGCCAGCCTCAAATCGCTGGCCAAGGCGCTTGCCGAACGCCCCGGGCTCAAGCTCGACATCACCGGGTGGGCCGATCCCGTCGCCGACCGCGAAGCCCTGCGGCATCGGCGGGTCGACTCGCGGCTGCGCGCCATCAAGCGCAAAGATCTCGTCGCCCAGGGCGCGGCTGCCAATCCGGGCGACGTCACCGTGACGCCCGCCGAATACCCCGCGCTTTTGGCGCGCGCCTACCAGGCCGACGTTCTGGACAAACTGCCCGCCGCCACCGGCGATGCTGTCCGGCCCGGCAGGGCGCCGGCTGCGGCGGCCGGGCCGGCGCCAACCGTACAGCAGATGGAGCAGGCGCTCTTTGCCCAGCAGGAGATCAGCGACGACGACCTGCGCACCCTGGGCAACCGCCGTGCCCAGTCTGCCAAGCAATGGCTGGGAACCATAGGGCTGGTTCCCGAGGAACGCATGGCCCTGGTCGATGCCAGGCTCGGACCGGCGCCCGGTGCTCCCGCCAGCGACGCCGCTCCCGCCGCCGGTACGGCGAAATCGAACCGCGTGGAGTTCGGGTTGCGCTAGCGCTAATGCGGCATCGGCGGTTCGGCGGCAAACAGCCCGGCCGGCGCGGACGCAGAGGTGAGCGACTCAAGGTCATGCGCCGTCAGATTCCCCGTGGCCGCTTTGAGTTGGAGCGTGTCGAGCAATACGGTATAGCGCTCGGCCGCCAGTTGGCGCAATGTCTGGAACAAGGACGTGCGCGCGTTCAGGACGTCGATGGCGGTGCGCGTCCCCACCTCCTGGCCGCGCAACGAGCCTTCCAGCGAAACGCGCCCGGAGACGGCCGCTTTTTCAAGCGCCCGCACCTGATCTACTGCGCTGTTGGTGCCCAGAAAGTACTGGCGGGCGGCCTGCACCGCGGCATCGCGGCTCGATTGCAGGTCATCATGCGCCTGGTCGGCGCCGGCTAGCGCCTGGCGCACGTGCGAATTGATCATTCCGCCGTCCCAGACAGTAAGGGAAACCAGGACGCCGATCTCCGCGGTCTTGCCGCCCGTGCCTTGCACATTGAGATCTTTGTGGCTGAATGTTTCCTTGCTCAGGCTAGCGACAAGATCGACCGTGGGGTAGCGGGCGGCGCGGCTATGGTCGATTTCCCGTTGCTGTACATCGTAGGTGGCCATTGCCTGAACAACCGCCGGACTGTGCGACTGGGCCTCGGCTATCCAATACTGCAAATTGTCTGGCTGGGGTGGGCGCAGGGTGGCGGCGACCGAGACCCCCGCCAGGGGTTCGGGCACCAGCCCGGTAATGATTTCATAGGCGCGCTTGGCGAGCTCCAGATCGCTGCGGTTTTGCGATTCGCCGGCGGCGCTGACGTCGTAGCGCGCCTGGGCATCCGTGACATCGGTGATGGGGACCGTTCCCACCTCGTAGCTGCGCTTGGCCCGCGCCAGCTGCTCGCCAATGGACGACTCTTCGCGCAGCGTCGCCTCCAGCAGGTCTTGCGCAAGCAAAACGTTGAAATACGCCTGGGCGACCCGCAGGATCAGGTCCTCCTGCGCCCCGGCCAGAATGGAATCGAGCCGCAGCACCGTGCTTTGTGCCTGATCGACGGCTATCGAATCGGCGTGGTGAAAAATGGGTTGATCCAGAGTCAGCGCGCCCTGCAGCGTGGTGCCGGTGCTGGGCAAAAATCCCAGCAGGTGGGTTTGCAGATAACCCGCCGAACCTGTTGCCTTGATGCCAGGGCCCAGTTGCGCGTGCGCCTGCCGGAGTACCTCGATGCCACCCGTATGCGAGGCCTCGGCCGAGGCCACGATGGGGTCATGCTTTTGCGCAGCAAGATAGCTCTCCACCAGGTCGACGGCGCGCGCGGGGACCGCGCTGCACGCTAGTGCGATGACCGCCGCGCGCATTAGTGGGATAGGGGGTATGTGCATTTGTGCCGATTTTCAATAAATTCCGGCCACGGACGACAGCAGTCTGTGCCCAGATTTGGTGCATTGGTGGGAAAAATCTATGATCTGAGCAAGAAAGCCATTCTCTCGACGGTGGGCTGCCGCTGTCAAGGTTGACTTGAGGCCGGTTTGGGAGGCTTCGGGAGGGTAGGACGCTGGAAATTTCTTGGTGCCGCAGCAAATTTGCGGTATAAATAAATGCGGATAACACGTATTCATGGGGTGGGTAGGGTAGGTGGGGTGCGTGTTTGGCCAGTTTATTGCGTTTTGTGGTGATGCGCCGTTTCCGCGATGTCGGTTCCGCACTTGGATTTTCCGTACACGCCATACGCAACAGTCGGCGCGCCTAGCGGCGCGCAGCGGTCCGTGCGCCTACCGGCGCGGGCCTAAACAGATCGGGGAATAGCCTCATGCCGGGCGGCGTCCGAGTCCACCTCTACTGCTTGTGCTGGAATGACGCACGCATGCTGCCGTATTTCTTCCGGCACTACGACGATATCGTCGACCAATACTTCGTATTCGACAACGGTTCAACCGACGGGTCCCTGGCGATGCTCAAGAGCCATGGGCGGGTACAGGTGCAGCATTTCGACGTGGAGGGCAACTCCTTCGTCGAGGAGCAGCAGCGGCTGAGCGATACGGTCTGGCAAGCCAGCCGCGGCAAGGCCGATTGGGTCATCGTCACCGATATCGACGAACATATTTACCGGCCTGATCTGCTGGGTTACCTGGATCGGTGCCAGGCCGAGGGTGTCACGGCGATCCAGTCCCTGGGCTACGAAATGGTGGCAGACGACTTTCCCGGCGGCCCGGAAAAGTTGACCAGCCTGATTACCCGCGGCTGCCGCTCGGCCGGCCATGACCGGCTGTGCATTTTCAATCCGGACGCCATCACCGCGACGCGCTTCGGCCCCGGGCGCCACAAAGCCTGGCCGGAGGGACACGTGGTGTGGCCGGCCTCGTCCGAGGTGCTGTTGCTGCACTACAAGCAACTGGGCGTGAAATACGTTCGCCTCCGCAGTGGCGAGCTGGCCGCCGGTATCAAGCCGGGCGACATCGAAAAAGGTTGGGGCACGCATTACCAGTGGAGCGCGGAACAGATTGTCGAGAACTGGGCCAAGCTCAAGGCCGACGCCCGGCCCGTTCCGGGCCTGGGCGAATTGAGCGCCGTTCCCCCGGAGGACTACCGCGGCGATGAAAAAATTATCGACGAGTCGGGCCTGCTCGATGGCGACTGGTATCTGGCCACCAATCGCGACCTGGTGCAAAGCGGCGTTGATCCCCTCGTTCATTATTGCCGTTATGGCTGGCGCGAAGGGCGCATGCCCAATTTCTACTTCGATCCCCTCTGGTACGCCACCAACTATCCGCACGCCATCGCCGGCGGCGCCAATCCGCTCGTGCATTACGTGCTGCGCGGCGAGGCGGCGGACGAACGGCCGTCGGAACGTTTCGACACCGGCTGGTATCGGCGCGAGCACGGCCTGGCGCCGGACGAAAGTCCGCTGCGCCACTACCTGTTGCGCCGGGGCAGCGGCAAGGTCAAGCCGCTGCCGGATTTCGATCTGGAGCAGTTTCTCAAGGCGCACCCCGCGGTGCAGGCCGCCGCGCGCGACCCGTACGAGGAATTTTCCCGGCGTGCGGCCTTGCCCGCCATTGCGCGCGGTGCGGCGCCGTTGCCGGATATCGCGGCCGTGCTCAAGTGCCTGGACCTTGATCCGCAAAAGGGCGTATTCCCCGCAAATGTTTCCTGGGACGACGTAAGCGACGTGATCCGCCTGTTCCTGGCGCAATATCCGGTTGACGAAGCCTGGTACCGGGCAACATATGCCGATGTCGACGACGCCATACGCGCCGGCACGGTCGACTCCGCGTTGCGTCATTTCATCACCTACGGCTTTTTCGAGGGCCGCGATTTCCGGCCCCCGCCGGCGCAACGGACCCGCGATATCCGTCCAGCTGCGCCCGTGCGCGTAGTGGCCACCCGCGGCCGCCGCTGACATGGCTAATCCGATCCTGCCGCTTGCGGCATCGCCCAGCGCGCCCGCCGCGGGCGAAGCACCCGCGCGCTCCGGCCTGCTGGCGATGCGCGTCGATTTTGCGCACGCGGTCGGTGCGCGGCTGCTCGTGTACGGCTGGGTGGTGGGCCTGTCCCAAACGGTGGCAAGCGCCTTGCTCTTTGCCGGCGACAGCGAATTCGACCTCTTCGTCGATGCCGTGCGCGTGCCGCGTCCGGACGTGACGCAGAATTTCCGGGACCAGGGCCTGGCGGGTGACGGCCACGGCTTCCTGGCGCTGCTCGAAGTTGCCGACCTGCCGGTCAGTGTGCGCACCCTGCGCCTGCAGGTGGTGCTGGCATCGGGCAACAGTGCCGACAGCGAGTGGCCCATTTTGCGCGACGCTGCCATCGCGGGAGCGACCCTGCGTGCCCACGAGGGTGCGCTGCGCCCGCTGATTCCGAATTTGTCCGCGCGCCAACGGCGTGTCCTTGCCGGCTTTGGTGCGACGCCGCGACTGGCATTGCGCGTGAGTGATCTGAGCGAACCCGCCGCCGACGGGGCCTACGCATTGCCGCTGCACATCCAGCTCTGCTGCGTGCTCCCCGGCGGCGTTCTGGTGGTGGGCGGCGTATTGCCGCGCCCGGTCCAGGAGGTCAATACGCTGGTTCTGGAATGGGATGGCCTGCGCCTGGACCTGCACGAAGGCCTCATCCGCGTCAACGAGCTGGGCGGGCAGTTGCCGGCAGCGCAGGGCAATGATCTTGCCTACCTGCCCAGCGGCTTCCTCTTTGTCGCCCGCCTGCCGGGCGGCGTGGCGCCGCGCGGCCAGGAGGCCCGTATCCAGTTTGCTTGCGCCAATGAAACCGGTGCCGCGCGGCCCCGGCCGCGCGTCGAGGCCCGCGAGGCACAGGCGCAGTTCCTTGCCTACCTGGCCAGCGTCGACCCCAATACGCGCATGCAATTGTTCGAGCGGATTTCCGCCCTTGCGCCCGCTCCGCTCGCGGCCGATGCCGGTGCAGCCGCACAGGACGGGGCAGCGGCCGGCCGTGCTGCGCTCGATGATCTGCTCAAGCGCCAATGGGCCGCGGCCGTAAAAGACCTGCCAGGGCATGTCGACGAGCGCGGCCCGCCCTTTAGCGTGCAGCTCATCGTGGACCGCACCGTACGGATCGCCGATGCCGGAATTTTCCTGACCGGCTGGTTCCATGCCGACGCCACGGCACGGGTCGAAGTCAGTTGCCACACCGAAGGCGGCCAATTCAATGTCAGCGCCCACTGGGTGCGCTGGGCGCGCCCGGACGTCGATACGCATCTGGCAGGCCTGGGCCTGGCCGCGGTCGAAGACCCGGGATTTTTCTGCTTTGTCCCCTGCGCGCCGGGCACCCGGGCAGCGTACCTCGCGGTGCGCGAACTGCCATCGGGCCCGCTATCGGCCGGTGCGGCCGCCGGTCGCGGCTGGCGGATCCGGGTACCGATGCCGGACGCCGCCGAAACCACGGCACAGTCCATCCGCGCGGTGTTGACGGCTGTCGATCCGAACCGGCGCGATTTGCGCAGCCTCATGGACCGGCACGTTGGGCCGGCCGTGAGCGCGCTCTGGGCTGCGCATCGTCCCTCGCGGCACCGCGCCTTCGTGGAATTTTTCGGGCCGCCCTGCGCCGAGCCGCTGGTATCCGTCGTGGTGCCGCTTTACGGGCGCCACGATTTCGTCGACTACCAGCTCGCGCTGTTCGCCGATGATCCGGATTTTCAGCGCCTTGACCTCGTCTATGTCGTCGATGACCCGGGCATCGTGCAGGCGTTTCGCGCCACCTGCCAGGATCTTTACGGCATGTACCGGGTGCCGTTCACCCTGGCCTACCCGGGCGACAACCTGGGCTTTGCCGGCGCCACCAACTACGGTGCTGCCATTGCGCGGGCCCCGCACCTTCTGCTGCTCAATTCCGACGTGATGCCCCAGAGCCCCGGGTGGCTCGGGCGTCTGCTGGCCATCTACCGCAGCCATCCGGACACCGGTCTGCTGGGGGCCAAGCTGCTCTATGAAGACGGCAGCGTGCAGCACGCGGGCATGGCCAGCCGCCGCAATCCGCAGTGGCAGGACATGTGGATCAATCATCATCCGCACAAGGGAATGAATCCGGCGCTGCTCGCCGGCACCCGCGACGTGGAGGCCGTGACGGCCGCCTGCGCGCTGGTGGAAACCGCCCTCTATCGCACGCTGGGCGGCCTGTCGGAGGACTACGTCATCGGCGATTTCGAGGATTCCGACCTGTGCCACCGGGTGCGCGCCCAGGGGCGCGTGAATCGCGTCGCTCTTGACGTTGCCCTGTATCACCTGGAACGCCAGTCCCAGGCGCGTGCCGGCGATGCGCAATGGCGCATGGCCCTTACCCTGTACAACTGCTGGCTGCACGACCGGCGCTGGTCAGCCGCGATGGGCGCCGCCGCATGAGCGCCGACCGCATCCTCGTTATCAGCCACGGCCATCCGGAGCTGAGCCTGGGCGGGGGCGAGATCGCCGCCCATACCCAGTGGCAGGAACTGCGCCGCCAGGGCGTAGAGGCCATGTTCCTGGCCCGCGCCGGCGCATCCCCGGGCCACGCGGGCACGCCTTTTTCTGCCCGATCGGCCGATGGCCGCGAAATGCTGTTCCATGCGCCGCCGGTGGATCATTTTCGCCACTCCCAGCCGCAGCGTCGCGTGGTCTACGAGGACTTTCGCGCGCTGCTGGAGGAGTACCGGCCCACCGCCGTGCACTTTCACCATTACGTGCACCTGGGCCTGGAACTGGTGCGCGAGGTGCGGCGCTATTCGGGCGACATTCCCATCGTGCTGACGCTGCACGAATACCTGGGCATGTGCCATGCCCAGGGGCAGATGCGCAAGACCAGCGGCCTTTTGTGCCAGCGCGCCACGCCGCTGGACTGTCATGGCTGCTTTCCGCAGATCTCACCGCAGGATTTTTTCCTGCGCGAGCTTTTCGTGAAATCGTTCTTTTCGCTCGTTGACCGCTTCATCTGCCCGAGCCAGTTCCTGCGCGACCGCTATGTGGCCTGGGGGCTGCCGGCCGAGCGCATGCTGGTGCTGGAAAACGGCCAGCCGCCGCTTCCATCGGCCGGCGGCGGCGCGCACGACAGCGCCCCCGCGCCGGAGGCGGGCGCTGTGGAGGCGCCTGAGAACACGCGCTTCGTCGTACTGGGCCAGCTCTCCGAACTCAAGGGGACGCAGGTGGTGCTGGAGGCGGCGCGCGCCCTGCCCAAGAGCCTGCGCAGCCGCGTGCGCATCGAGTTGCACGGTTCCCTGCCGGTACACGACGCGGATTTTCGCGGCCGGCTGGACGATGCGCAGGAAGCACTTGGGCCCCTGTTGCGTTATTGCGGGCCCTATTTGCCGGCCAATGTCGATGCCATATTGCGCTCTGCCGACTGGGCCATCGTGCCTTCCATCTGGTGGGAGAATTCGCCGCTGGTGATCCAGGAGGCCTTCCGGGCCGGGCGGCCGGTCATCTGCAGCAATGTCGGCGGCATGGCAGAAAAGGTGCAGCACGGCGTGAACGGCCTGCACTTCATGGTGGGAAGTCCCTCGGACCTGGCGCGTCGCATCGAGGAGGCCGCAACGGTACCCGGCCTCGCGCAGCGCCTGCGCTGCGGCATAGCGGCGCCGCCGGGCGTGCAGGAAACGGTTGCGCGACTCCTGCCGGTGTACCGCGGCGGGCGTTCCGGCACCGATTGGCATGGCGGCCTGCGCCGGATTGCTGCCGGCGCGCCGGACCGGCCCCTTGCCGAAGGCGCGCGGCAATGATGCAGCCCGACAATATCCAGCCGGAAACCCCGCTCTACCTGTCCGGGGCCTACGTGCAAGGACAAAATGGTGCGTCGGCCGCGCCGGTGATCAGCGCCGCACCCGAGGCGCTTACGCGCGAAAGCTTCGAATACGCCCATCAGCTCTTCCTGGGCCGTGAAGCCTCGGTGACATGCCCCGAAATGGCCGGCGCCGGCCTGCCGGGCTTGCTGGTCAGCATCTTTGCAACGGAGGAATTCCGTTTCGAGGTCCTCAAGCCCGTGCTGCTGCGCGAAGCCTTGCCCGAGCGGTTTGCCGCAACGCCGCCGCTGCGCCTGATCGACTGGGCGCAGCGCCACCTGCCCATAGAACACGCAACCGCAACGGCCTGCGGCGTCGCACGGACCTGGACGGATCTGCTCGAACTGATACTGGCCGACGCGCGCCTGGGCGCGTTGACTGCCGAACTGGCGCAGAGCGGCGTCACCGCAATCCTGCGCGAACGGGTGGACGCCGATCCGCGCTTTGCTGCGGGTCATTCCATAGTCGGGTCGATGGACGCGGCCTCGGCCTTCGAAGTGCGCGGCTGGGCGGTGGACCTGTGCGACAAAACCCGGCCCGTCACATTGGAGTTCTACGCCGATACGGTTTTTCTGGGCGCCATTCGCTGCGACGAGCCGCGCCCCGATGTTGCCGATGTAGTCGGCGGGGAAGGCAATGTCGGCTACACCTTCCGCATCTCCACCGCCCACCGGGCGGTCTTTGCCCAGGGTTGCAAGCTCACCGCCGTCGATTCCATCCTGCATCAGCCGATCGCCCCCGGCGTCATGGTCCACGGCGAACCCGCCCACCAGTGGGACGGCATTGCCGACGCCCGCCGCGAATTGGCGCGTCTGCGCGAGTCGCTGGAACGCATCGAAGCGCAACTGCCGCAGCTGCACCAGATGGCCAGCCTGCCGCTCGAAGCCTATACCGATTACTGGGAGCGCTTCTACCGGCCCACGCCCGATGTGCTGGGGCAGCAGCGCCACCTCAGCCGCAACTTTGCCTACCGGCCGCTCGTGAGCGTGGTGATGCCGGCGTTCGAGAGCGACGCGCGCCTGCTCGACAAGGCCATTGCCAGCGTGGTGGCGCAGACCTATTCCCATTGGGAACTCATCATCAGTGACGACGCCTCGCCCGATGCCAGCGAGCTCGCGCTGGTGCGCCGGCGCCATGGAAGCGAGGACCGCATCCGCTGGCTGAGCGCGCCCGAGCGCGGCGGCATTGCGCAGAACACCAATCGCGCAATTGCGGCGGCCCAGGGCGACTACGTGGCGTTCCTGGACCACGATGACGAATTGGCGCCCGACGCGCTGTACGCCACGGTTGCCGCGCTGCAGGAGCAGCGCTACCCGCTGGTGTATTCCGATGAAGACCGCATCGAGACTGACGCGTACGGGCGATGCGTGCACCACACGCCGTTCTTCAAGCCCGACTTCGATCCGGACATGCTGCTGGCGATGAATTACATCTGCCATCTGGTAGTGGTGGACCGCGCCCTGCTCAACGCCATCGGCGGGCTGCGCAGCGGGGTCGACGGTGCACAGGACCATGACCTTTTGCTGCGCCTGACCGCCCGCCTGGCGCCCGACAAGGTCCTGCATCTGGCGCGCATTCTGTACCACTGGCGGGTAACGCCGGGATCGGTATCGCGCACGGTGGAAACGCAGGAGGCCTTGCGCCGGACCATCGTCGACGTTGTCGACGCGCACCTGCGCGAACGCGGCCACGACGCCGTGGTCGAGCCGCACAATGATCCGGTGGGGCGGCCCCGGCTGTTTGCCAACCGGGTTCGCTGGCGCCTGCCCAGTCCGGCGCCAAAGGTATCGATCATCATCGCCACGCGTGACCGGCGCGATCTGCTCGAACCCTGCGTCGAGAGCATCCTGCGCTCGGCGCCGCAATATCCCGGCGCACTGGAACTGCTGATAGCCGACAACGACAGCGCCGAAGCCGCCACGCATTCCTACTTCCGGCGGCTTGGAGAAATTCCCGGCGTGCGCATCCTGCACCAGGGTGGCAAGTTCAACTGGTCGGCCATCAACAATGCGGCGGCGCGCGAGGCCTCGGGCGAGGTCTTGATCTTTCTCAACAACGACACCCTCGTGCTCACGCCGGACTGGTGCAATGAACTGGTAGCCAACGCCCTGCGCCCCGATGTGGGCGCGGTGGGTGCCCGGCTGGTGTATCAGGACGGCACCATCCAGCATGCCGGGGTGTTGGTGGGGGTGGAGGGCGTTGCCGGCCACGAGGCCGTGGGCGAGGCCACATCGACGGGCGGCTATTTCGGTCGCACCCAGTTGTTGCACAGCGCCACCGCGGTTACCGGCGCCTGCATGGCGGTGCGGCGCCAGCTTTTCCTGGAGCTTGACGGCGGTTTTGACGAACTGCAGCTCAAGGTTGCCTTCAACGATGTGGACTTTTGCATGCGCGTGCGCCGTGCCGGCTACCGGGTGGTCTACACGCCCTATGCCGTGCTCTACCACTTCGAGTCCAAGTCCCGCGGCCGCGAATTGACCCCGGCGCAGCAGGCGCGCCATCGCTCCGAAGCCCAGGCCTTTCGTGCCCGCTGGGGCGACGGCGTGGCCACGGATCCCTATTACAACCGGCATTTCGAGCGTTATGCCCGGCCCTTCGAGCGGCTGCAGCCGCCGCCCGGGTAGCAAGAGGCTCACGGTGAAGACCCCTGCGCGCGCGGTGCGCGAGGGTTATGCAAGTGGTGCTACAGGAAGAATGGAATAGCCATGGATGAATCCGATTTCGACGAGACCAAAGCCGTGCCGAGCTCTGCGCTGCTGGCCCTGGTGCGCGTGGGTGCGCATTACGGGCTGGCGCTCAATGCCGAGCAGCTGCGCCGCTCCAGCCCCTTTGATGGCAACGAGCCCAGCCCGGCACTGCTGGCGCGCATTGCCGAGCGGGCCGGGTACACCGTAAAGCGCATGAAGGTGCGCCGCGGCGAACTGGCCAGCCTGGAAAAAGTGGCCCCGGCCATCTTGTTCCTGAGGAACGGCAAGGCGGCGCTTCTCACCCGCGTGCAGACCGGCAAGGGCGCGCCGCTGGCCCTGCTCGAGGACGTGGAGAGTCCGGTGAATGCGTCGGCCCTGTTCGATGAGCCGCGCCTGGCGCAGATCTGGGACGGCGAAACCCTGCTGCTCAAGCGGCGCTGGCGCCTGACCGACGAGGAACAGCCCTTCGACTTCAAGTGGCTGCTGGGCCAGGTGGTGCGCGAGCGCCGGCAGTTTCGCGACATCGGCATCGCCTCGTTCTTCATGAGCCTGCTCACGCTGGTGCCGCCCTTCTCGATCATGATCATGGTCAACCGCGTGCTTTACAACCGCAGCGTGGATACGCTCAATGTCCTGGTGCTGTTGATACTGATGGCCGTGGCGTTTGAAACGCTGTTCGGCTACCTGCGCCGGCGGCTGACCGCGGTGGCGACGGCGCGCATCGATGCGCGCATCAATCTGCACGTCTACGACAAACTGCTCAACCTGCCGCTTGCGTTCTTCGAGCGCTCGACGACCGGGACGATCAATTCCAAGATTTCGCAGATCTGGTTCATCCGCCAATTCCTGACCGAGGTCGTTTGCGGAACATTGCTCGATGGGGTGATGCTGCTGGTGCTGCTGCCGGTCCTCTTCTACCTTTACTGGCAGCTCACGATTTTCGTGGTCGTGATGGGGCTGCTGATATTTGCGATATATGTCAGCTATCTGCCGGCGCTGCGCGAGCGCTACAAGCGGGTGGTGCGCGCGGAGCAAAGCATGCAGTCGCAACTGGTGGAAACCGTTTATGGAATAAAGACCGTCAAATCGCTGTCGCTGGACGGCCTCAAACGCGTGCAGCGCGATCGTTGCGTTGCCGAGGCCACGGACGCGCAGCGCGAAATGGACTTCATGTCCAACTGGCCGCAGACACTGGTGGTTCCCCTTGAGCGCCTGATATACGTGGGATCGTTCTGCCTGGGCTGCTACGTTGCCCTCAAGGATCCCAGCGGCGTGGCCTACACCACGGCCGGCTCGCTGCTGGCATTCATCATGATTGCCGGCCGGGTCGCGGCGCCCATGATCCAGATGGCCAATCTCGTCAACAGCTATGAGCACGCCCGCGGCGCCATGGCCGAGGTGGCGTCCGTGATGAACGTGGCGCCCGAGGAAGGCCGTTCGGGAACGGGGCTGCGTCTGCCGATCGCCGGGCATGTGGTGTTCGACAACGTCAAGTTCCGCTATTCCCCCACGGCGAGCTATGCCCTCGATGGCGTCTCCTTTGCCATCCCCAAGGGAACCATCTTCGGGATCATGGGGCGCAGCGGTTCGGGCAAGACCACGGTAACGCGCCTGCTGCAGGGCTTGAGCCGTGAATACGAAGGCCTGATCAAGATCGACGGCATGGACCTGCGCGAGATCGACTTGGACCACTTGCGCGCGAACATCGGCGTGGTGCCGCAGGAGAACTTCCTGTTCAGCGGCACGATCGGCGACAACATCGGCGCGGCGCGCCCCAAGGCCGGTTTTGATGCCGTGGTACGCGCAGCGCAGATGGCGGGCGCCGAGGAATTCATCGAACGGCTGCCCGAAGGCTACGGCACCGCGGTTGCCGAAGGCGCGGTCAATTTTTCCGGCGGTCAGCGCCAGCGGCTTGCCATCGCCCGTGCCCTGCTGGTGGACCCGCCGATACTGGTGCTGGACGAAGCCACGAGCGCGCTCGACGCCGAAAGCGAGGCCATCGTCAATGCCAACCTGATGCGCATTGCCAAGGGCCGCACGGTGATCATCATCTCGCACCGCCTGTCGTCGCTGATGATGGCCGATGCCATCCTGGTGATGGAGCGCGGCCGCTTCTACGACATGGGAAAGCACGAAGACCTGGTGCAGCGCTGCGACATCTACAAGTCGCTGTGGTACCAGCAGAACCGGCACCTGACTCCGGAGGGACGCCATGCAACTGTCTAATCCTTTGACGGCGATTTTCGGCGGGCGCGAAGCCGCGCCGGACCTTACCGCACAGTCGTTCGATTCGCCCACCGCCGAGGTGCTGGCGCAGAGCAATGCGGGCACCGAGCGGGGCATGCTGTACGGTTTTGCGCTCTTCGTCCTGGCCGTGATCTTGTTCATCTGCCTGGTCAAGATCGACCGCATTGTCACCGGCACGGGCCGCCTGGTGCCGGTTGCCGGCGCCATTACCGTGCAGCCGCTGGAAACGCAGATCATCAGCCGCGTGCTGGTATCGGTGGGCGACGTCGTCAAGAAAGGCCAGGCACTGGCGGTGTGCGATCCGACCTTTGCCCACGCCGACCGCGCGCAACTGCTCGATCAGGTGGCCAGCCTGGAGCCGCAGGTGCGGCGCATGACCGCCGAGGAAAAGGGCGTGCCGTTCGTGCCCGATCGCGGCAAGCCCTACGACGCACTGCAGGCGCAGATATATTTGCAGCGGCAGACCGAATTTCGCTCGGGTACGGCGGACTTTGACCAGCGCATCGGCGCTGCCGAGGCCCAGGTTGCCGGCCTGCGCCGCGACATCGCCGATTACAAGTCACGCCTGAAGATCGGTGCCGAGATGGAGGGCATGCACAGCAACCTGGCAAAGGACGGCTATGTCAGCCGGTTGCAGTGGCTCACCGTGCAGGACCAGCAGGTGGAATTGGGCCGATTGCTGTCAGACGCCGAGAACAACCTCGATTCATCGCAGCACCAGCTCGATTCGCTCAAGGAGCAGCGCCATGTGTTTGTCGAGAAATGGCGCGACGACAACCTCGCGGCGCTGGTAACGGCGCGCAACACCCTGGCAACCGCCAGGGAGAGCCTTGCCAAAGCGGATAAGGTGAGCGAGCTCGTCACCCTGACGTCACCGGAAGACGCCGTCGTCACGCGCATTCCCACCTTGACCACGGGCAGTGTTGCCACCGGCACGATGCCCTTGTTCAACCTCGTGCCGATCAATGCGCCGCTGGAGGTCGATGTCCAGATAGATGCCCAGGACATCGGGTTCATCAAGGTGGGCGATCCGGTCAACATCAAGTTCGACACCTTCAAGTTCCTGGAGCACGGCATCGGCATTGGCGAAGTCAAGGCCATCAGCCAGGACGCATTCACGGATGCGCCTACGCAGGATGCGGTGACCAGTGCCGGCGGCTCGGCGACGCGCTCGGCCTATTACGACGCCCGGATCAAGATCACCAAGCTGCAGTTGCACGACATCCCCACGCAGGCGCGGCTCATCGCCGGAATGACGCTCAACGCCGACATCGTCGTTGGCCAGCGCACGATCATGTGGTACCTGCTGGGCGGGGCGCTGCGCAGCGGTGCCGAGGCGATGCGCGAACCATGACTCCCGGTTTATTGCATCGGGCAGTTCGCGTTCGCTGCCTCGCAGCGGAACAAGGAGGCGGCGCGTGCTGTCGGTACTGCGCAGGCTGATCTTTGCGCGCAGGCGCGATCCGGACGCGCGCCTGGCCGCGGCCCTTGTCGAGCTGACCGGGGCCTGGTCGTATGGCGCATTCGAGGCCGTGCGCACCCTCGCCGAATCCGGGCATGCGGCGGCCCAATTTCATTTGGGGCGGATGTACGAGTCCGCTGACGGCGTCGTCCAGAACCTTGCCGACGCCGTGCACTGGTACCGCTGCGCTGCCGAGCAGGGCCATGCCTTGTCGCAGGCGCGGCTGGGCCTGATCTATTTCATCGAGCCGCCAGCCGCGGCAGGGATTGCCTTCGACGATGCGCCAGCCGCTTCCGGGCACGCGTCTGCGCAAGCGGGCGAGGAAGATGCAACCGCGGGCGGGCTCGGGCGCACGCTGGCTGCATCGTTTCCGCACGGATTTGCCGTGCAGCAGGACCTCGCCGAAGCGGCAAAGTGGAACCAGCGCGCTGCCGACGCCGGCGTTGCCGATGCGCAGTCGCGCATTGCGCACCAGCTTGCCAGCGGCCAGGGCGTGCCGCGGGACATCCAGCGCGCCGAGCATTACTTTCGCGCGGCCGCCGCCCAGGACGATCCCACCGGGCAGGCCGGTTTGGGAATCCTGCTTGCCGGCGGCTACGGCAACGACGGCGTGGCGCTTGACGATGCGGCGGCTACGGCATGGCTGCAGCTGGCCTCCGCCGCCGGAAATTCGGCGGCGCAGTACTGGCTCGGCCAACTGAGGCTGCGTGGCGACGCCGAGCGCGGCGACGCCAAGCCGGCGATGAAGCTGCTGCGCCGCGCGGCCATGCAGGGCCAGACCGTGGCCATGTATCACCTTGGCCTGGCGTTCTGGCGGGGCGATGCCGGCGCTCCCGACCCGTATACGGCGGAAACCTGGCTGCGCCGGGCGTCATCGCGCGGCGATCTTGGGGCAATGCGCTCGCTGGGGCAGCTGCTGCTCGAGCGGCCCGACGATGACGGTGTAGAGGCCGCCAGCTGGTTGCGCCAGGCCGCCGACGCCGGCGACCAGCGCGCGGCGGCCTTGCTGGCCGAACTGTACCTGCGCGGTCGTGGCGCTCCGCGCGACCTCGTGGAGGCCGCGCGCTGGCTGGCCAAGGCCGGTACCGAGGCCCGGCCCGAGGCCTACTCCGCTCTGGCCGGCTTTTATGCCAAGGGTGTAGGAGTCGCCCAGAATTACGCGTCTGCGGCGCAGTGGTTGCGTGTTGCCGCGGAGCGCGGCAGCGTTGCCGCCCAATACAACCTGGGCTCGCTCCACCGCCAGGGAAAGGGGGTAAGCCAGGATCCGGTAGAAGCGCGCCAGTGGTACCAGAAGGCGGCGCTCGCCGGCAACAGCCAGGCGGCCTTCTATCTGGCCTTGCTGTATGCCGACGAGCGGAGCACCCTGCACGACGATGCCAACGCCGCACAGTGGTTTCGGCGTGCGATGCAGGGCGGACACGGCCTGGCGCTGTGCAACCTTGCCTTGTTGATGATCCAGGGCAGGGGCACGCCAAGGAGCCTGCAGGGCGCATTGCGCCTGCTCGAAGACGGCGCCAACAACGGTTGCGTGTATGCCGCCGATCTGCTCGTGAATCTGTACTCGAGCGGGGAATATGTCGTTCCCGCGCCCCAGCGGGCAAGCGCCTACTTGATGCGTGCGTTCGCAATGGGCAGCACGGCGGCTGCCGTCCGGCTGGCCCGGGATGAAAAGGCGCGATCGCGCGGCAGGGTGGAACTGTCGTCCATAAAAGGCCTGCTGGAGCCGGCTGCTCGCTTGGGTGACGCGGCGTGCCAGCGCGCTCTTGCCCAACTGATGCTCGCCGAGGCGGCCGACCGCCCCGACTACCGCGCGGCGCTGGCCTGGTTCGCCCCGGCGGCCGAGGGCGGCGATGTCGAGGCCCAGACATGGATGGGCGACTGCGCCCATCGCGGTCTCGTGGGCGCCGTTGATATTTCCGCGGCCGAACAGTGGTTCCGAAAGGCTGCCGCGCAGGGGCATGTTCCCGCCTTGATCGAACTGGCGTTGCTTCTGGATGAGACCCGTACCGAGGACGCGAGCACGGAATGCTTTGGGCTATGGCTTGCAGCCGCCGCAACCGGCAACGCGCGGGCGCAACGCCGGGTTGGCCAGTTTTACCGCGACGGAATCGGTTGCAGCCCGGACGGCGCCAAGGCGGAACGCTGGTTTGCGGCCGCCGCCAATCGGGGCGACGCGGAAGCGCAGCGGCTTCTGGCCCGCTGCTACCTCGAGGGCAAGGGCGTACGCGCAGATCCTGCCCTGGCAAAAATGTGGATGGAACGCGCAGCTGAGCAGCGGTCGGTCGCTCGTGTGGCAGCATCGACGGATGACGCCGAGTTCGAAAAAATCTTTTCCGAGGAGGATTGAGCAGACTATTGACAGACTGCAGGCGCGTGGCAACCGCCGGACCGGGCGGCCACGGTCGGCAGCGGCCGCTCGCCGGCCGAAGGGCGCGAGCGCGGTGTTTCAGCGACAGCGCACCTGTTGCGAAGCGTCAATCCGAACTGATCGATGATCCGATGAACGTGACCAAGGAACAACTGGAAGTCCTGTGCGAAATTGCCCGGGCGGCGGGGCAGGCCGTGATGGAGGTATACGCCAGCGGCACCGAGGTGTGGAGCAAGGCCGATGCGTCCCCGTTGACCCGGGCCGACCTGCGGGCCGACGCGATCATCTGCTCGGAACTGGCGCGCCATTTTCCGGATTTGCCCGTCTTGTCCGAGGAATCGGGTGCATCGCGCGGCGCAGGCGGCGATATTTTTTTCCTGGTCGACCCGCTTGACGGCACCAAGGAATTCCTCAAGCGCAACGGCGAGTTCACGATCAATATCGCGATGATTTCCCACGGCAGTCCTGTTGCCGGAGTCGTGCTGGCACCCGCGCTTGGCGAATTTTATTTCGCCGCCCGTGGCCTGGGATGCTGGAAATCCACGGGAGGGACGGCGACTTCATTGCGCGTGCGGCCGTACGCAAAAGGCGAATCGCTGGGCGTGGTGGGAAGCCGATCGCATGGTGCGGAGCGCCTCCGTGAATGGCTCGATGCGCTGCCAGTACACCACCGGCTCATGCCCGTGGGAAGTTCGCTCAAGTTCTGCCGAGTGGCCGAAGGACAGGCCGATATCTACCCCAGGTTCGGGCCGACCAGCCAGTGGGATACGGCGGCAGGCCAATGCGTGCTGGAATGCGCCGGCGGAAGCGTGATCGATGGGCAGGGACGCAGACTGCGCTACGGATTCGACCTGCCGCTGCTAAACCCGGAATTTTTGGCCGCAGGCGATTGCTCCGTGCATGCCACGGTGAAGCGTGTTGATCTTGGGCACGGGGCGCCCCTGAAGTAATGGTGCTCGGCTCGGCCATGTCCTAAGCGTTCGATTTGATAGTTGTTATGTTTGAGATCAATCCGAAGAGAAGATTTCTTGTGACACAGATTTCAATTGTAGCTTTTGGCCATAGTCATCTCACCCCCATGCAACGGGCGTACGAGAAGGCAGATGCAATCGAGTCGACCATTTCAGCGAAATTTCTTCCGCTCTGGGGCGAATATAAGCCATTTGCGCGCATGGAAAGCGGCGTGGTGGTCTACAACGAAAGCATGGAGACGGATCTGATCGAACTGGCGCGAACCCACAAGGCAGAGTCCTTCGTTGGAACGCTGATCGGATCAGAGCCGTTCCTGTGGGCGGTTCAAGGTCAGTCGCGCCCTTTCGATGTCATTTTGCCCTTTGCGCCAGATCTCCCGCGCGTCGCCGGATCCGTGCTTTTGCCGTACGGAATGTTGCGCAAGATGGCGGTGGATGCTATCAGCAACACCCTCAAATTCTGCGATCGCCTCAAGAGACTGTCCGGACTCCCGGTCTATCAACTTCTTCCTCCACCGCCGGTTGTTAGTGAGGGCTATGTGATGAAACATGCACCCGCCGGGCTGCGTGACGCAATGCGGCGGTTCGGCGTACCGCATCCCATGATTCGCAACAAGTTGTGGCGGCTCTGGGTCGACGTCGCCTGTGATCTGGCCAGTGGCGACGATGTGGTGGTCATTCATCCCCCACCCGGCACAACCGATTCGCACGGCTTTTTGCTCGAGAAATATTGCGCCGACGCCGTCCATGCCAATGAGCACTACGCGCAGTTGGTTTGGCGGGATTTGCCTAGCCATATCGCCGGGGGCCGCACGCAATGACAGCCCCTCCATATTCGACGATGCCCCCCAGCGCGTTTTGGCGAAAATCGGTCGCAGGCCGGCCCGCCGGCGAGGTTGATCCTGTCGGACGCGCGAAGTTCCGCCTGTCGCGCACGGACCGCGTGGCAACGGCCGGGAGTTGCTTCGCGCAGCATATCGCGCGGCACCTCGGGCAAAGCGGTTTCAACTACCTCGTTACTGAACCTGTGCACCCGCTAATACCGGCACGTATTGCGGCAAGTCATGGCTTCGGGCTATTTACCGCTCGGTATGGCAACATCTACACCACGCGCCAGATGGTTCAGCTATTGCGCCGCGCCTACGGCGAATTTCAGCCAGCCGACGATATCTGGATTGAAGCGGATGGGCGGATCATCGATCCCTTTCGGCCGCAAATACAGCCCGACGGCTTTTCCTCGCTACACGAATTCCACGCCGATCGTGCCCAGCATTTTGCTGCGATCCGACAGGCGGTCGAGAGCCTGGACTGTCTTGTCTTTACGCTAGGCCTTACGGAGTGTTGGATGTCGATTTCCGACGGCGCAGTCTATCCGGTCTGCCCTGGTGTTTCCGGCGGCACCTTTGACCCGGATCGGCACCGGTTTCACAACCTGACCGTTGGCGAATCAATTGCCGACCTGATTGACATCCATGATTTCATCCTGGATCGCAATTCCAGGGCGCGCTTCATCATTACGGTATCTCCGGTGCCGCTTGCAGCCACAGCTTCTGGCGAGCACGTGCTAAGCGCTACGACCTTATCAAAATCCATACTGCGCGCGGCGGCGGGGGAGTTTGCCGCAAACCGGGCAAATGTAGCCTACTTCCCCTCCTATGAAATCATCACCGGTGGCTTCACGCGGGGAGCGTATTTCAGCGGCGATCTGCGCTCGGTCACGGAATCGGGTGTGGCACACGTGATGCAGCTCTTCCTGAAGCACTATGGCGAGGACGTCGGCGCGTCACGGCAGACCTCCGATGAACCGAATGCATCCGCCGAGGCGGCCAAAATTGCAGACTTGGTAGCGGTCATCTGTGAAGAGGAAGTTCTGCAACGTTTTGCTTGAGCCGTGTAATTTGGGAGCGGCGCGCAGAAGAATTTCGCTCGCTGCAACCGACCCGAACTAGCTGCCGCATGGATCCGGCCGGGTGGCGGGAGCTAGCGCCTTCTCGATGACACCGCCATCGCGCATTGCGTTAAAAAATCGTTCCTGCTCGTCCGAATCCCAGGTCCAGAGAATCCAACCGCCGTACCCGAGGCGGCACGACGCGCGCTGCCATTCAACGAGCGCCCGGGCCGCCGCCTGCGTACTTGGGAACGAGTTGGTCGTGGCGCCGAATTCGCCCATGATGACCGGCCGCGGTGGAGTGCCATCCAATCCGAAATTCTCGGAATACTGCGCCACTGTCAGGTTTTGACCGAGGTAGGTATGCAGGTCGATGAAGTCGGCGTGCGAATTCCAGATAGCAGGGCGCGTAGATACGTATCGTTTGTCGTTGACGCGGAACGCGTTGGGCGACCGTGGCGCGAAAAAGCCCACCCCGACCAGGGCTGTGGGATCCTGGCGCAGTATCTGCGCGCGTTCCTCGTCGATCCAGAACACGAGGTTCTCGTCGATCATGCGCTTTTTTTGTTCCGGATCGGACATATCGTACGCTTTGCCATTGGCCGTCGTGATCATGCCGCTGGTTAGTGTCAGCGGGGCATGATCCTCTTCGAAGACAACCTCGTTGCGCAATTCGTACGCGAAAATGGCGTCCATCGGTGCATCTAGAGCCCTCAGTCCGGCGATGAAATCATCGAAAAATGACTTCTCGGCGCTGATCCCTCCCGGTGACAGCATGTACAGGTTGCTGAAACTGAAGCGGTCACAGCAGTCAGGCTGGAGCAGGCGCGCGTACTTGCGGGATTTGGGCAGCCATTGGAAAGTAAAAAATACGAACATGCTGTTGTCCCTGGCGCGTTCGAGAGTGTCGGCGATGTTCTTCAGGTAGACCGGCGAAAGGCCCTCGCGTTGGTCAGCCATCGAGTCCTCGCTCAGGAACACGCGGACGATGTTGTATCCGTCGGCATGCATATGCGCCAGCGCCTTCCCGATTCGCTCCGCGTCATACCGATCGGCGTCGAAGGTGGAGTGGCCCGCGCGCTGCCTGCCGCTGGCGTCCTGCAGCGATACCAGTCGCACGTAGTTGTTGCCCCGCGGAACGAACTTGGCTCCGGTGGCGCGGTCGTAGAACTCGCCTGCCCCGCCGACAACGCGCACACCGATGCGATGCTCACCCTTGGGAATTTCCTCAGCGCGAACCGAGTGCCAGGGCGCGATGAGTGCGGTGAAAACAACCGCAGTCCAGCCAAGGAGATGAATTCTGGCGAACTGCCAGGCGCGATGTCCGGCCAACTGCATCGAACGGCGCGCAATGAACCGCGATGCACCTACCCGCGGTTGGGTACCTGCAGTCAAATGGGCCAAAAACTGAGAATCCACCTTCGCACCGCGCTTAGATGGCGATATTCCGATGAGATTCTCTGGCCATGACTCATGTGCCGCGCCGGGCGGCTACTCGGCGGCGTTCAATAGCAGTTTGTGGACCTTGACGCCCAGAGAACGCGTATCCTTGCCGAGCTTGTGCAGCGTTTCCACCTTCATATCCAGCAGGTTCCACTCCTTGAACTCGCCCGAGAGCAGCACCCGGTTGGGTGGCCATGTCCTGCCGCCCCCATCGATCAGCATGCCGCCTTCCACGTCCAGAGTCGTTTCCTCCGAACCGTTGAGCCTCATGCGGAGCATATTCTTGCGCGCCGGCGGCCATGACAACGAAATTGCGATGGGACCATGGCGCAGCTTCGCCGGCAGGTAAAAGCGGATGCTGGCCTCGGATTCAATCATCCAGATGCCGTCCGGCTCTTCCGCACCAAAGCCGAACTTGATGACCGGGCACCGGGGATCGGAGAAATCCAGTTCTTCCCGATCATGCGGCACCATCGGCTCGAAATCGAAGACCGACTTTCCATTTGTCGATGTGTTCAGGAATTCGTCCCATTCGTCGCCGACCGGCAGGCCGCTGCGTGACAGGCAATCGCGGATTTGCTCGCCGAATGCGTCGGCGGCCACCGCCTTGGTCGACTCGAGGTCCTCAAAGGGAATGGGCCGCAGGTCGGCAATATCGAGGAATCGGGATATGGCCTCTAAATTCTTCTCACCTGTGAAATTCTCGTAGACGAGCGGCAGATAATTTTCCGACCCGACGATGCGCAGACATTGCCCGCTGTAGTAGTAATTGCGGATCCAATCCGACACGCCGTCCTCGACCGAGGTGACATGCCATTTGTCCAGCCCGGCCCTGGTGTCGAGCATCCTCTGCATCGAGGACAGGGTGGCGTTATACGGGTTGCGCAGAACCGAAATGATGCGCAGGCAGCCCGCCGCCTTCTGCAGGTAGCGGATGTCGTCAAGGCGGAACACACCGGGCAGCTTGACACCGAAGTGCTTCACTCTCTGCGCGTCTGACTCATCCAGCGCTACAACGCTACTGGTCAACTGCAGCAGCAGGTTCATTTTGAATTCAACTAGCGAATCGCTGCGCTCCGTCCAAGGTTTCGTCACCAGGTGCTTGGGCGAAAGTACCCGCATCAGACGCAGTACTCGCTGGGCACGCTCGCCCATCGCCTGGCCCTCGGGTTCGGGCGCGCGAATCAAGAAGGCGTTGACCGCGTTATCCAGGTTCTGGATGTCCTTGATAAAGGAGTTCCCGAACGTTGCTGCGATGCGCGCTGTCAGCGCCATGAGGGCAGCGTCGATTGGGTCATTGCGCAGATAGCTGAAGATCGGAAATTCATTCAACAGCAACAGCGATCGCGATGAATTGATCAGATCGTAAAGATAGGTACTGCCGGATCGCGGCGCCGATTGGATATAGAGAAAATCCGGCCGGTTCGTCTCTTGCAGCATGATGCTCGAATTCCCCTGTTCGCTAGGACGGACAGAAGCTGCCAACGATGCGATGGATCTCGGCGGCGAATGCCGCGGGTTCGCAATCGACGGCAATCAGGCGCGCCTGGATGGACTGGCAGCGCTCCCATGCATGCTGCGACATGGCGACGCCGGCGATCGCGGCAGCGAAGACTTCCGGAATTGCCGGGCTGATGGCCAGGCCATCCTCGTGCCAGCCGAGCTGGCGTGCAAGGAGTTCCGTCATCACCACCGGTACACCATGGCCGGCAGCCTCCTTGACCTTCAACGGTATGCCGGCGGCAAAGCGTGTCGGCGCCACCATGATCCGGGCTGTCCGGTAGACCGCCGACATGTCGGGTACATCACTGAGGATATGGTATTCGTGCTTCAAACCCGCGTTTCTGGCGAACTTGTCGGCATGGCTGCCGGCGATGACAAAGCGCAGGCCCGGCATTTTCGGAAGCAGCGGCCGTACCGATTTGTCGAACCACAGCAGTGCGTCGGCATTGGGCCCGTCCGGCTGGGAATAGGCGCCTACAAGGACGATATCGTTCGTCTGCTCAAATGTGGGCAGCTTAGGGGTCAATCGCAGCGCGTAGCCCAGGCGCGATACGGGGATGGCCAAGCCGCGCTGATTGAGCATCTCCTGCAGCAGCAGCCGGTCCACCTCGTTGACCGCGCAGATGTGATCAACGCCCTCGAGGTATTCGAACTCCTCGAGCATCAGATCGGCCAGCACGGGCTGCCGGCCCGTCTGGTTCGCGTAGGCAAACTTGCGCGTCGCGGCCACCGCTTCCGTATCCAGGATCACCCGGACACCGCGGAAGAACTCGGGGCAGGATTCGTGCAACCGCCTCAGGTACGACAGGTTATGCGTCCGGCTAAGCCACAGAAAGTCGTAGACGCCGATGCGCGATTGAAAAAACTCCTCAAGATTCAACGCATTGACGCCCGTCAGGATTTCCATCTGCGGCAGCTGCCCGTCGCCCCGAGGCGGGCGCGGCCACTCGGTATTGTGCAGGCCCAGGAGCGATACCAGCCCGCAGGGCTCCGCCAATGCCTGTGCGATCGCCGCGGAGCGGGGGTAGCCCATGCCGCGCCGCGGATCGGGAACCATGTCCTCGACGAACAGCGTGCGCGGATGGCGGACATGCCGAAGGCGCGCGCGCTCAACATTCTTCGGCGACGGCGGGAAGCACTGCGCGAGGAATGCCCTGTTCTTGGCGGCAAAATAGCGCTGGTTCCGGCGCATGAGCGCCAGCGGTTCTTCACGGATGGACGAGGTGCCGAATTCAAAGTGCCACAAGACGATGCGCGGCTCGTAAACGACGCGCAGACCGTGCTCCCACAGGCGAACGCAGAAATCCGTCTCTTCGTAGTAGGCAGGACTATAGGCCTCGTCGAAGCCGCCGAGCTTTTCCCAGTTCGACTTCAGGACCGCCAGAAAACATCCGGAGCAGAAATCGACGTCCTGGCGGAAGTTAACCTGGCCTTCCCGGGGATCCCGGTCCCGGCCGTATCCGAGGCAGGCGCCGTCGCGCCAGATAATTGAAGCAGCCTCCTGGAGGCGCCCGTGCATTCGGACGATCTTTGCCCCTACGGCCCCGATGGTCGGCTCGCCGTCGAGCGTCTCAAGCGCGATATCGATTGCGCCGGGCGTCACCTCCGCATCGTTGTTGAGAAGCAGCAACATACGACCTGTCGCAGCCTGAGCGCAGCGGTTCACCGCGACCGTGAATCCCAGGTTCTCCTCCGAGCGCAGGTACTTGATCCGCGGATTGATGGTCGGGATGTTGCGCACATCATCCGTCGAGGCGTTGTCGAAGAGGACGACTTCGATGCGCGCCTTGGTGTTGTACACGGCCGAAACGATGCAGTTGGCAGTCTCCTCGAAGCTGTCCCGCGCGACGACCAGGATCGAGACGTCAGGCATGGCATTGGGTGGACAAAATTGCAGGGGCCCCAGGTTCTCCGCGTTCAGTGCGCAGCGGCGCTCGTACAGCGCTTTGCCCATTGCTTCCGGAATCTCCATTTCCGACAGGCGCGGCGCGATCTCCAGCCGCTTGGCATGGCGGTTGGCAAGAAAATGCGTAAAGGGGGGCGCGGTCAGGCGGATGCCCACCTGACCTCCGGCCTTGGCCATATTCTTCTGGAAATAGAATTGCGGATCGAAACCCGCGAACGGCCGGCGCCATTCGTTCAAGCCCTGCTGCGTGAAGTGCTCGTAGCCGCAGGAGAAGACACCGTTGTTGACGGCGGCCATGACCTCCGGGTCGTTGAGATAGAACGGTTCGTCAAAATACGGTGACGGCGAAAGCTTTAAGTCCCTGACCTGAAGCAGGTAGTGGCGCATGAAGCGGCCCGGGGGGACGCTGGTTCCCCAGGAATATTTCTCCTTCATCCATGCGAAGTCGAATACCGGCATGAAGATCTCCGGCAGTTTCGCGCCGCCGGTGATCGTGGCTGCCAGGTCCTTTGCATTGGAAGGAAATCGGAACTGCGGCGCGATATTCATAAGTGCCTGCAGTGTCCAGTGACCGACCCGCTTTTCGCCCAACCCTACCAGCAGGTAATGGCTGTAAATGTCGTTGAATCCGCCTATCTTGAGGTTTTCGGGCGTCAGGTCGGGATGTCTGTTCCGATAGAAAACGGCGTCGAAGAACCAGATGGGACTGAAGTCAGTCTTGATGCCGACAGCGCAGTAGTGATCGAAGGCGCTGATCCACGTGCCCATCTCTATGCCGCGCGCGACGCTCGGATGCCTGCGGCGGTAGTAGTCTTCGTCGAACAGCGGATTTGGAGACAGGCCCAGCGTCGACCCGCGATCGACGAAGTGCTGCAGATACTGGTCGGGGGTTCCCAGCGGCAGAAAGATGCCGGCATCGATACATTGGGTCAAATAGAAATCGGCATCAAAGAAGTACCATGGCTTCAAGTGATGGGAGTTCAAGGACAAGTTTGAAAAATTCATGCCGTGATTGACCTCAAGCGCGATTCATTACGGTACGCAGCCATCGTCTCATGCCTGGTCAGTTCGGCGCGCGCGCGGCAGGAGGATTCCACGAGCGGAAAACAGGCAGCAAAAGCGCGCCTGCCGACGTGGGATCAATCTTATATGACCACTCGGTTTCCAGCCCGTTTCCCTCTAAAACGATCCAGGACACGCCGCGGCCAATGGTGACGTTGGTGTCAAATGTGTGGATTCCCGAAAAAAGGAATCGGGACTGGCGACCAGCATCGATGCACAGTCCCTTGCCGGCTGGCACGCCGCCACCGATTGCGCCTTGCACAAATATTTGATACGGGGCCGCTGCCACTTCCGGTGCGGTAAGCCGTAATGCCGCATACCCCTTCGACGGATCGATCAGTTCCAGCGCAGTTAAGGTTATGTTGTTCACGTTTCCCCGCATGACCGGATCGCCGATTGTCAATAGGTCTCCAGCAGTCGTACCTTCTTCGGACCCTTCAATTCGAAGGGCGTCTATCGAAATATTGCGTACCCGCCCTGTCCCATTGTTCCGTATTACCAAGCTTGGTCCAAGGGCACCGAAAATATCTACTTGAGACATGCGAACCTCATTGGTCGCATCCGTGTTCCCAGTACCTTGTGAATTGAATTCGACAACCGGAATGCCGGGTGCGCCATCAAAGAAGAAACGCAAGGACCGCATGTGCGACTCTCGCATATAAGCTTGCGGGGTAAATTTGGTAACACCAGAGTACAGAGCCCGGCCGTGCAGACTGAAAACGTCCACGTTGTCCATGAAGACCTGGTCATTTCGATCATAAAAGACAAATGCATTCTGCAGTGCGACCGCAGTCCTTGACCCGAGGACCTTGATGCCCACTATCACGGGTCCCGGCGTAGTGGGGAACCATGCTTCGGACCATGAAAATAGATCCCCCTCAAGTTTCTCGTCAATCTTGATTACTGACTGAGTGGGTCCATCCCCAATGACACACCCCGCGCGCTCAAATGGCGGAGGTGCTTTGACAATTCGATAAATGCCAGGTGGAAAATAGACGCAAGCCGGCTGCCCTTGCGATGTAAATGCGTTAGCCGCCGAGACGGCATTCGCCAACGCCCGCGATGAATCGGCTACCCCCGTCCTGTCAACCTGTGTTCCCGGAGGCGCGTAGTTGAGTACGCTCAGGTGGTCGACCGCCGAAACGGACGTTGGTACTGATATGCCCGCCGCCGCTATAGTCGCTGGAACCAATACAGTCCGGGTAAACCAGCGAAAGAAACGCCATCCTCGGTTCTCCACGGGAAAAAATGAATGGCGATCGCCTAAAGCAATTTCAGCGCGATTAGTGGTTTCCCCGCGTTCGCAACCCATGGCTGAGCCCACCGGACTCACCATATTGGACAAATTAGGTTCCATGACGTTGCCACTTATACGCTTATGGTTGATTTAATAATGCAAATTCCGAAATTCCGGCTATCGCAGTCAGTTACCGGACCAAAAAGCGGGAAATAGCACCAAAACGCATCATTTGCCGCAGCTTCACTAAATACCCCAAAGCCGCTAAATTGGCACACTGGGAGTGCTTCCACCTACGGTTGTCAGGCCTACCTGAGCCATCGGGGGATTCTAGCTTCCCAAATGAACGACCGAGCCGCGCGCATTATCAATATGCAAAACGTAATACGACTCCGCTGAAAGCTGAAGATATACGTGGTGAAGCTTTTCTGAACCAAGGGCTGTCGTGACGGTTTGGTCGGTATTTCAGGACCGGCACCACCACCCACAAATCAAGATAATTATCCTTGTTGCTCACGCCCATGATGCGACAATTAGACCAATTTGTTAAACAGGTAATTCAGCAATGCTAATCCCGGACTTCAAAACCTGCTTCCAGGATGTTCTCTCCAAATTACATGGAGACGAGCCTGCGTTTCTTTCCCGAATCGGCGGCAGCGACACCGATGCGGTTGTCGACTATTTTCGGTTCAAGAACGCCGGGCCCGAGGCGCTCGCTGTTCATGCGGCAAAGCACATGCCGATTGTTTCTCGATATAACGGTTTCTATGATCGAACCTTATCGATCGATGTTTATCAAAGATACTGCGAGGAACTTATACGTGCTTACGAAGCTTCTGACACCCTTTTCTTTTGCAACTTTCAACTTTTATCCCTGTACTTTCAAAGCACACTAAATCCCGTTTTTTATCAGGAAAGTTTTGACAACAAGTACTGGTATCAAGCGTTTACAGAAAGCGTTCTTTCAAGAAATCAAGCGACAAAATGCTACTCATACCAATTCGTAGAAAAAATGGTTTTCGATGAACACACTTTATTTCGTGCATTTTCAACGGCGCTGGCCGGAAGGCGAGTGTTGGTTGTTTCACCGTTTGCAGAAAGCATTTCCGAAAATTTCCATCGGCGGCACACGTTCTTCAAAAAAAACTACGACTATCCGGAATTCCATTTGGAGTTGGTGAATACTCCAATCACATACGCGGGACTGCCCCCTGAAATGTATCCGAACGCGGATTGGTTTGAAACCCTAGAGTCATTGCGAGATCAGGTTTCGGCCTCGAAGTTCGACATAGCGCTGCTTTCGTGTGGCTCTTACGCGATGCCGCTGGGCGTACACATTGAACGCGAAATGAAACGAAAAGCGGTATATGTTGGCGGAGTATTACAACTTTATTTTGGAATAATGGGCCGCAGGTACGAAAACCCGTTTTTTCTGGACCAGATTCACGCGGAAAACTATATTTATCCCGTAGAGCGTGAACGCTATCTAAAGTTCTTTACGATCAATGAAAAGACGGCCGCTGAGGCTTTTGGGGCCTATTTTTGAGATTCAGATCTGCAGTCGCCTTTAGTTTCGTGTCATGGCCGTCGAGAATTGACGCGCTAGCTTGCCATGGCAGCAAAATCCAGTGCCCCAATTAATTCCGAGCTACCTGAAACCCTGCTGCCCTTCATTTCCGTACCACCCAATAGTTAGGAGGCTTGCCATTTTGAAGAGAACGACGAACATGGAGCAAAGCTAATTCATCGACTAACAGAGTATCGCTTTTCTTACCAAAAATGAAATTGCTATTAAAGCTGTAGGACAGTTGCGAAATTTGCTCATGACTTTTAGGGGGTAGTTATGGGATTCCTAAAATTTAATATCAGTTCCACGGTATTCGGTGGGCGTGGCTCCGTCCTCGAGTTGCCAGCAGGACGAGTACAAAGCACTTGGCTTCGTTCCATGAACGCGCAATACCACGTTGCACCCATTAGTAAATGGTGACGAGGTTGCCGTTGCCGATATCCTTTGCCATTTTTCGCGCAAGGTCAATTTTGCAGCTACTTTAGACTGCTTACCTGTCTCTAACGACAACTCGACGATTGATCCCGAAAATTCACTTGGCAACCAAATAAAGCACGATGCAGTGTATTGATGACTTTGTTCAACGGCTAAGTAACTGAAATAACCAACATTTGTATCAGTAGTTAGATCTAGCGCGTCTCGTTGATGGCGCATGACGAGGTTGCCTTCATGAGGCGGTGGGACCGAATTCTCTATCCGAGCGCATTGGGACTGAACGCCACTGCTCCAGCCCATCGAGAAATCTTTGGATCCTGGAATTATATTTACTAATGAAGGATTATGCGAAAGCTGCGCACTAGCTGCTCGTCGCAATGCGCCGAGGACTTTGACTGCTTGGTTATGCACTTCGACTGTAATTTGATTACGGCTGTCTTTTGAAGCAAAAAGTTCTTCTAATTCCATTAATCGTATCGATTCGTCTTTTGCAAGTCCGGCTGAAATGTACGAAGCAACATTACCTTGTACGACATAAGGGAAGCTCTTGTCGATGCGACGAAAGCGTAGGATCTTTGATCCGCCAACCTCCCGCAATGCGATCATCTGCTCACGGAGAGTTTCTTCATCCCACATTCGACGTTGCCAACCATCGGTATGTGAATACGCTTTCAGTTTTGACCTGACGTTTTCCTCGCCGCCAAGGAACGTGAAATGCCATCCCGCGTCGGCTACATAATGATTGCTCTCGGAAAATTTCTCAAACGACTCTATTTCGTGCGTCCTAATATAACTGTAGTCGCCTACCACTGAATCGAGTGCAAATGTGTATGCGAATGGCTTGCGCCAACCGGAAGGTATGGCGCACATGTTTAGGTAAAACTGATACATAGCCATGTCTAGGATGAAATATCCTGACTCTTTGCGCAAATACCGAATCGTCTCTTGGCTAGGAATTTCGTCGCAATCTGTGATAATGATGACGTCGTCGGGCTTTGCCTGTGCAATCCCTCGCCGTAGAGCGCCGCGTTGAAAATGCTCCCGATTCCATGCGCTCTGACTGTGCTCCATGGACTTTCCGTCATTAGGAGCGTCGTCTATTTGTGGCATATCGTCGACAACGACATGAACTATTTTATTTAGATATTGTTCGAATTGCGCTTTATGATTTTGGAAAAATAGAGGTTTTGCTGCGCCCTGAAAGGTTGATGTCGCTTCACAAAGCACAAAATAGTCAACGTGCTCGTAAAGTTCCGCTAGTCGCATTTTTAGAACATCAATTTCATTAAAAAAAATGAAGCAGTCAAATACTTTCTTCGTACTCAAAGGTTAGCTCCCTGCATCATCGGCAATTCAAAGGGCAATTGCAAAGAATGGCTGCAAAAATGTGATCCGAAGAAAGTTGTGAGCTATTAAACGCAAAGACAAAAAATCGATTGGGTCGCCTGTCAATACGATTTGAGCAAACGCTCTAAGTTGAACTGGCAGAAAATCTTTGAAGGGGATAGTTGAATAGTTCCGCCATCGGTTCGCAGATCTCGCGAAAGGTATTCATTTCGCTCTGTGTCCACCCGGAATCGGAAAGCAAAGTCTTTTCCAGCCCCGCGCCCGTTCGCTCAAGAAATTCCGACGACAGCGATCTTAAGATTCCTGGTTGCAGGTCTCCGCGTCCTAAGTAATTGGCCAGCTGCTCTGCAACAAGCGTAGGATTGCGTGCCATCTCCTCTTGTCGAATCTCAAGCCATGATGGCAATTCCTCGCGAACGTTCGCCCATGTCTCCATTGTCGCCGCCCAATCCATGCAGTGTTCCGCAAAGACGCCTCCGAACTTCGCTAACCGCGACGAGACATTCGCGACGGGATTTCGAAGCATGAAAATTATCTTTGCTCCGGGAAAACATTCAATGAGAAATGGCGCTGCCTTGACCATGGCAATTCCGGGTGTCTTGTCCAGGAAAGAGGGTGAAGTATGCATAGCGAAGTAGGCACGACGAGCAGCCTCAATTGCAATGCCTCTGTAATTCCAATTGTGGATTGCCTTTACAAAGTCGCTTGGCGAGTTGGCATCGCCGCCTAGACTGGCTGCCGCTGCGGCAAACAAGGGGCCTACATGCGCTTCTCCGGTCCACGGCAGCTTCAGCGCCTTTACTAGCGACGCCCCCATTTGGGAAGTTCCGCTGCGCGGTGAACCCAGGACAAAGATCCTCTTGGGCGGGTCGCTGTGGACCTCAAAGTCCGGCAATCGCTGCAGTGCGGTGTCGGCCCCGGCTATCGAAACCGAAACCTGGTTCAGCACCCCGATCGTCAGCGGCGGGTTGAATGTCATGATGAAAGCGCGCGCATTCATGCTGCCGAAGGGACTTTCCCATACCAGGTCCGGACGCGGCATGGCGGATTCCGCCAGCGCAATTACGGTGTCGGCAATCTTGGCCTGGACCCTTGCGGGCGTTCCGTCCGCCGAAACTGCGGCCCATCCCATCACGAATTCCGGGCACAGAAATTCCACCAGACCCAAGTTCTCAGGTGACAAATTCTGAACAGAGGCAGCGGATTGCCCGTTGGGATCATTGCCGTTCGTCATTTGCAAGGCTTTGCACAAAGAAAGGATCACTATCGGAATTCGAAGCGTCCGTGTGGATGCGAACTACGATTGCAATTGCCGACTTCCAAAACCAGTTGGGCAACCGCCCGACATGCCAATGCGAACGCAATGAGCCGCTTGCAATTTGAGTAAGTCGGGTCAACCCTTGCTCAGCGAGTCGCAGCCCGCACGCCGCCGCCCGATTTTGTCAATCCAGCCGCACCAAGGACGTTGACGGCTCCATCGTCGTCCGCGCTATACACCTTGCAATATTGCTCCACCATCACGTCACGCTTTGCCGGCGGACTAATGCCGGCTGCGAGCTTGTCCCAAAGCCCGTCCTCCGTGCAGGCGCGGCGCATTGTCTGTGCCAGGGATTGGGGGTCGCCCACGTTGAAATGCAGGCCATCGATTTCGTGGCGCACGCGCTCCAGCGGCCCGCCAACATTCGATACGATTACGGGGCGGCCGAACATCCAGGCCTCGGAAATGACCAGGCAGAAGATCTCCCACCATACTGAAGGGACAATGCACCAGTCGATGCGGGCCATGCGGCCAGCCAGTTGGTCTACCTGGTACGAACCGTTGAAGTGCACGTTCTGTTCGCTAATCGGCTTTGCCGACTCCGCTTCCAGGAAAGCCGTGATCTCCGTGCGCCGCTTCTCGGAGGCAAAGCGAAGATTGTCGCCGTTGATCTCGACTACAAAATCGGTAAAACCCTCGGCGCGCAAGATCTCCACCGCCTGGATTATTACGTGTATTCCCTTGGCGTCCACCATCTGGCCAAAAAATCCGAAGCGATTTCGCTTCAATCGCGGAGCGGCAACCACGCGTGTATCGCCCCGATCACGCTGGACATTGGCCACCTGGACAATGCGCTCGGGATCAACGCCCCAGTCGGTGTAGTGCTTGATCATGAACTTGCTGGGCGTGGTGAAGACGTCTACCGCCTCCATGTGCCTCTTCATCCAGCGTTCACGTATGAAAAATTGTTCCGGCGGGATGTCCGGGAAACACTGGTGGCACCGCACCGGCGAGGCGCGCGTGCACAGGGATTTGTCGGTCTTGCGCAGCATGTGGCCGTCGGCGGCACAGATCGCCAGGAACTCGTGGAACGTGAATACAATTCTCGTCTTGGGCAGCGTCTTGCGCGTCAACGTGAGCAGGTCAACGCCCAGCGTCATGAAATGGTGGAAATGCACTACGTCGGGCGACAGCAGCTGCAGGAACTCCACGTAGGCTTCAAGAAGCAGGGCGCTTGACCCGCGGTGCCACCAGTAGTCATAGTCGCGGCTCAGGAAAAGGAACTCGCCTTCGCGCCCGTCAAAACCGGTGATTCGCGCTCCGCTCTTATGGAGCGCGGGAACGGAACCGTCTATGGATGCCAGTAGCGTCGGCTCGATGCCGGGCTTTTCCTTGAGCCCCTCGAACAGTTCATAACAGATCTGCTGCGCGCCGCCGCGCACCAGTTCAGGGTGAAACAGGCTGATCAGCAAGACCTTCAAGGGGACCCCGGACGAGTGGTGTGACGTCTGTTAATGATGCTTATTGTTTCGAATACCACGGTTTGGGCGGCCCTGCGGCAGATCCATCCGTGTTCTTGGCGGGCAGTGCCAGCTTTTCCTTTTGGGCGGGCGCTGAACCCGCCTGCAGCAACGGGTGCTTTGGGTTGGGACCCTCAAGGCCATTGGATATCAACGCGTCCCACCGCTCGGAGAAGATGGTCCGGTTTACGTACGATCCGCCCTCATGTACGGGCAGGCGTTTGGACCCCTTGCCTTCCAGATGCCACAGTTGAATATCGTGTATCCACGGTGCCACCCCTGCCGCAATGCTTTTGAGGCACAGGTCCGCATCCTCGTAGTGACCAAAAACGAAGTCCTCGGTGAAGCCGCCCAGTTGCTCGTACCAGCTGCGGTCTGCCGAAATGAATGCGCCGGTAACGGCCGGGACGGGCCTGGATTGCGTGTATTTTTTCGACCACGGCGGGCTGCCCTTTCCGTAGTGCTCGACGCGCACCATTCGGTTGGCGCTCATTGCCGACTTGTCCAGCGACAATCCCACGTCGAATTCAAAATACATTCCGCCGTGCATCAGTGAGCCGTCATCGTAATAGAGCGGAGCCCCAAACAGCTTGGTCTGCGCCTTTGGCAGGCCCGTTACCACCTGGGTGTGCTTGGCGGCCCAGTCCGGGTCGCGGGGGAAGACGTCCGGGTTGACGATGAGTATCCGGTCGCTTTGCGCATGCGTCACGGCAATATTATTGGCCGCGCCGAATCCGGCATTGCCGGGCAGCAGGACCAGCGTCTGTGGCAGACCGTAGATCAGCGTGCCGGTCTTTACGTCTTTGAGCAGTTGCTCGGCCAATTCGGGGCTGTTGGATACGTAAATGATCTCGTAGTCTTCAAACCCTGGCCCACCCCCGAATAGCGCATTCTGCAGGAACAGGTATTCCGGCTTTCCGTACAAGCAGACGACCATCGTCCCGCGCAACTTGCGCGAGCGTGGGCCAAACCGCTCCACGTAAGCCCCGGAGACTATTTCCCGCGTTATGTCATGGTTTTGCTGGATGATGGCGGCACCGATATGGCCCTGTACGGTCCGCACCGCTTCCACGTGGCGATTGCCATAAAACTCAGCACCCGAGACGTAGGAAAGAACCGAATTACGCAATTCGGGATCACTCACGCGCCGAAACGGCAGCGTGGCCGACATTTCATTGCCATCGCTCATGTGCAGGGCCGCCTTGCAGGAGCCTGCAGAATCGAGCTTCGTGCCGGTGTAGACGAACGCGAAAAAGCCAAAGGAGTGCATGCCCGGCGCGCCCAGCGCGGCTTCTACGTCGGGCCGCCGGAATCGGGCCAACCGGTTTGCGGAAACCGTGATGAACCAGTCGGGACCAGACAGCTTGATCCACTCCAGCGGCGATGTGGTGTCGTCCACCCAGCCAACCACGAACAGCCCGCCGTGCGGCGAGGCCATGACTACCTCTATCCTTGCCTCGACCCCGGCACCCGCCGCTTGGGCAGCATGGCGGCTCGTCCGAACCAGGCGGTTGCGGGGCTCCGAAGAGGCGCCATACAGCGGCCGGTTTTCCAGGCGGCCGTGCAACTCGTAATGGTGGTAGGCGGATGTGAACTTGCCCAATGCAACCGACTCCAGAACGTCCGGATTCGCATTGAGGTAAGCCTCCTCATCAAACCATTCGGGCACCAGGCCGTCGCCGACAGGCTTGTCGTTAAGCAGGGAATCGAATTCGTCATCCAGCACTTCTGGCGCGGCGGTTTTCTTCACCACTGGTCTCCTACACGCGCCCGTAAGTACGTTGGCACGAAGGTGGGCAATTGCCCGGTACCTCGACCGGGGCTGTCGCGATAAATTTCATCTCTCTACGTGCTTTCGCCGCTACCTCGTCCCTTGCGGCCATCGGCCCGCCGTACCGTAAGGTCAAAATCCGCGTACGGAAAGCGGCCTTCCCGGTAGCCCATCTGCTCGAAATGCGTCTGTCCCGAAGCAAGCTCTTTTGCCGCTACCGCATCGCGGACATCGGGGTACTCCTTCAGGTACCACGCTTCGTCGACGAGGATCTCAAAGGGCATTCGGTGTTCGTAGTAACCGAATCGACAATAGTGCGCAACGGCATCCGCGACCACCCCCTTCTTGATTGCCGTGCCCACATCCGGGTACGTTTTCAGATACCACGCCACATCGACGGGAACTTTTTCGACCATCGGCATCATCAGGTCCACGATGAAGTGCACATCCACCGCCACAAACGGCTGCCGCGCCGAGGGAACCAACAACTTTCGGTTCAATAAAGATGCGTACGTCGGGGTGCTCAAGTTTGATTCTCCAGCTGTACAGTAAAAGCAAGGCAAAAGACGTTTCAATTTGCCGTAGGCAAAAAGTGTTCCGCTTTCGGGCTCAGTTAATCAAATTTCGCTCGCCAAAGCCAGCGGAATTGCCATCGGAAATCATCCTAATTCGTTTTTCCCGCAACGCGCTCATTTGGCACGTCCGATTCGTCCCCGGCGCAGCTTTGTCCAGGACGCTGGCCCCTCGTCACGGATCCAAGCAGGGACAGCCAGCGCGGAATGGCACGCGTGCGCAGGTCGTACTGCTCGATGACCGCGGCTCGGGCCGCATCCCGAATACCCTGCAGGCGATCCGGATGCTCCAGCACTTCTTCCACGCGCCTGCAGATCGCTGCGGGTTCAATGGCATTTACGGCGAGCCCGGTTACGCCGTCGTGCAGCACTTCCGTTACAGGTTCATGCCCCGAACCCAGTACCAGGCAGCCGGCGGCCATCGCCTCCAGCAGGGACCACGACAGCACGAACGGGTAAGTGAAATACACGTGCACCGATGACACCTGCAGCACATTAAGGTACGTCTCCCTGGGCACCTGCCCCAGGAAATGGATGCGCTGCGTATCCAGCTGCCCGCCCAGTTCGGCCAGCAACATTTCGCGATACGTTCCGCCGTACGGGGGTATCGAACCGTAGCTGATGCCGTCACCGCCAACCACCACCACGTGGCAGCGCGGTCGTTTGCGCAGTATCTCAGGCAGCGCCCGCATGAACCAGTGAAAACCCCGGTAGGGCTCCAGGTTACGCGCGACGTAGGTTATGACCTCGTCATTGCGGGTCAGCACCGCTTCGCTGCGGGCCAGTTTGAGCCAGGCCTTGGGATTTGGGCGGATCACTTCGGTGTCGATGCCCTCGTGCAGGCTGGTGATGCGTTTCTGCATCTCGGCCGGAAAAAGACTGCGCTGCCATTCGGTGGCCGTGTGGCCCCAATCGCTCACGTCAAAGCTCATGCGGCTGACCGTGTTGCGCAAACGCAGCCGCGGACCGTCGTCTGCGCCGGGCGGCGTGAACTCGGGGTCGAATCCCACATCAGCGCCCCGGGCCCGGTAATAGAACTCGAAATACGACAGCACGGGCGTGTCCGGAAATACGTCCTTGACCAGCAGGATTTCACCCCACCCGCAGTGCCCCACCACGATATCCGGCACCACGTTTCGGGCACGCAGTCCACGGCATACCTCCATGACGGCAACGCCATTGCGCACCGCGTTGTCGTAGTCCACCACAAACGGGTGCACGCCGGTTCTAGCCGGGACGTCAACGCGGTAGACGAGTTTCTCCACGCCCTCGATCGCCCCGTCCTGTGCCTGCGTGATGAAAAGCACCCGGTTTCCGGCATCGCGGGCAAGATGTCGGACGATGTGGACATATTGGGCGGGAAAATTCTGATGGATGAAAAGGTAAATCATTCCCGTGCAATGACCTGCAGTTCGATGCCTTCCAGAGGATCGTTGGGCAGATCCGATCGGCAGAGGCTGCCATCGACGAGGGGTCCAACGCGCCGTCCGGAGCCAAATAGACCCACGTAGCGGCATTCCAGTTTTCGGGCAAAAGCCACGCGCGGCCGCATCGCGAAGCCGAGCAGCGGCGTGCCGCGCCCGCGGCTGCCGCATAAGACTGCGTCGGTGAGCCAGGGGGTCTCGTAGCCATCGGCGGTTATCCCGCGGTATTCCAGGCGCTCGGCGCCGTCGGCGCCGGCGCTTTTGACCACGAATGCCTCGATCCAAAGCTCCGGACCAAAAGGACCAACGGATTCGGACGGAAGAAAAAGATCGCCCAGTTGCCGCACGTGCGCCATGATCTGCGGTTGGTGTACCCCGTCCGCCTGCTTTGCCTGACCATCCGCGGGCGCATCGATCCGGCGCACATCGATGGCCAGGGTGGGGTCCTCGGGGCGGCGCAGCGAGGTGAGCAGAACTCCCGCGGTATCCCCGGTAATCCGGGCGATGACCCGGTCTCCGGCAAACGCCAGCCAGCGGTCCAGGGTGCGCGGGCCGCCATAAAATTCGACCCGGGCATTGGATTTGATCGGCGCGATGCCGACATGGATCGCCGGCAGCGTGATTTGTTCCTGATGTTCGCCGGCCGGGCCGGAACTGCCCAGGGAAAATGCATAAACGCCGGGCGGCAGCATCAACATCTGGACCGACGCAGCGCGGTCTTGCGCGCCTTGAACGGGTCGCACGGGTTCGGCTGGGTTCACGCTTTGCTCGCCTCTCATCGTTACCGAAGCAGGCGAATTCCGTGCCAGGCGCAAGGCCTCGGGCTTGGATTGCGCCGCCGCAGCAGCCTGCAGCAGTATTTCGTTGATGGCCTCGGGTGGTGTTTCCAGGGGTAGTAGCCTGGCCGCGGCGTTGCCACGCAGCCGTTCGGCGATGGCGCCTATGTCGAAGGCAACGATGGGCAGGCCGTCGCCCAGCGCATGGGTAAGCGTAAAGCACCAGGTCTCCGGCGTGGACGAGGCAAAAAATGCCGCATGGCAGCGCTCCCGTGCCAGCAGACCGGCAACTTCGCCTTCCGCGTAGGGCCCCGTGATAAAAACGCGTCCGGTATCGAGCAGGGCGGTATCGTCGCAGCTGAATCCGATCAGCACGAATTCCAGCGCCTGGTTCAGGCGTGCGGCGGCTCGCGCGCACGCCAGCAGGATCCGGTGCCCTTTTTGCACGCTGATGGCGCCAATGATGGCCACTCGGGCCCTCTCCTGGAGCGGTGGCCGGGCACGCGGTACTGCCGCGCGAGGTTCTTCCCAGGCCACGACGGAAGTCGGGGTGGCAGGAAAGTGCCGCGCAAAGCGGGCACTGACGTCGTGCGTTGCGCAGTAGACGCCCTTTGCTCCGGCCAGCAGGCGGGCGCTGCGGGCCCGCAGCTCTGCTACGCCCGGCGCGGGCTGGATGGCCGAGCCGTGCTGTCGAACGCAGGTTTCGCAGACTTCGACGGCGGGCTCCCCGCAATAGCGTCCGTCACCGCCGAGCAAGGTCAGGCGCGGGCAGATCCAGGCGTAATCATGCAGGTATACCTCGTAGCGCACGCCCAGTTCCAGCACCATTTCGAGGACCGTCGACGGCAGGTGCAAAAAATGGTGAATTTCCACTGCCGAAAGCGCGAGTTCGCGCAGCGCACCGCGCAGCGCCGCGGCGTCTTCGGGCATGTCAAAACGCAGGTTTTCAAACGCCGTTCCCCGCAACTCCAGGCGCACGCTGCGCCCGTCGCGGCCTTGCGGCCGCAGCACCAGAACCGCGTGACCGTCGTCGGCCAAAGCCGCAGCGCGCGCGTCGATGAATCGCTGTACCCCGCCCCCCAGGGAATGGCTGATCTGCAGCACGCCGTTGCGGGCACGCTTGCGCAGGCTTTGCAGGTCGATTGCCCGGCGCGCCGTGTGCAGCGGATCGGACGCCACGTGTTCCGTGACCAGCGCGTCATAGCCCGGGTGGTGGGCGTTCAACAAGCGGGAATGCCGTGCCATGAGGTGCTTGCGGGCCGCGCCAAATGATCGCCCGCCGCTATGGCGCACATAGACGTTGGTTGCCACCACATGGCGCCAGCCCTGTTGGCGCGCACGCAGGCAATAGTCGTTTTCCTCTCCGTAGCCCCGGCCATAAAGGGTTTGGTTGAAACCGCCAATTTCGGTAAGGCAATCGCGCCGCAGGTAGAGGCAGAATCCGACTCCGACCGGCACGTCCACCAAATGCCCCGCATTCGCGCGCCGGGCAAGGGCGTCGATGTCGCGTGCGGGGTCGGCGGCCTGCGGCGCGCCAGCCGGCGCGCGATAGCTGGCGATCGAAGCCTGCTCGCCCAGGGGCGTCACGCTGGCTATATCGGCCGCGGAATAGGCAGCCGTGCGCAGTCGCGCCAGCCAGTCGGCATAGACCTCGCAGTCGGCATTGAGCAGGACCACGTCGCGATCCGGGTGCAGCTGCATGCCGCGATTGACCGCTGCGGGAAATCCCTGGTTGCTCGCGTTGACCAGCAGCGTAATGCGCCCCTCGCGTGCCAGGCGCTGCAGCGCCGCACATAGCTCCGGGTCGGGACTTGCATCGTTGACCACCACGAGTTCGGCCTGCTGTGCGGGCATCGTGGACAGCACGCTGTCGATGCAGCGCAGGGTCTCGTCGTAGCCCGCAAATACCGGAACGATGATGTCAACCGCCACGGACACAGGTGCCATGACCTCGGGCTCGACGGACATGTCCGGCTGGTCCTGCGACGGCGCGCCGAGGCGTCCAGCGCCCAATACGCTCGGCATTTGGATTGCTGCCTGCCGGCGCTCGGGTCGCGCCACTACAGGCCGCACGGCCGCCGGATCGACACTGCCGGCAGGGCTACCCGTCAATTCGAGCGGCATTCCGTTGGGCAGCCGCATGCTTACGGTGACGCCGGATTCGGTGCCACGTGTTAGCGGAATCGAAAACGACACATCCGCCAGGCTACTTGAGCCGGCAACCCCCGGAGGCAAGGTGCAGCGGCGTTCGGCATGGCCCGGCGCGCCTACGATCAGCGTTGCCGCGCGGCCGGGCGCCCACGCGTTGCGCAGCCCACCGCGAAGTTCGCCATTTTCCAGAACCACCCAACCGGCATACCCAAAATCGGCCGGCCAGGACAGTGGTGCGCCCAGGAGCGCGCCCGCGGAGCAAATGATGCTCAAGGGTGCCGTATCGGCCGGTGTAAGGGCGTGGGAAAAGGCGCAGGCTCCGCCGCGCTCCTCCAGGATGATCTGGCGATCTTCCGTCGATCCGGCCGGGCGCCAATGCAGTCGGCTGCCGCCGGGCGCCTTCCCAACCACGCAGCCATTGGAATCGACCGCCACCCAGCCGGCAAAATAGTCCCGTTCGGTCGAGCAGATAAGGTCCAGGGTGGCGTCAAGACCTTCCACGCAGTCAATGGCGTGGCGCGTGAGAAGGCCCCGGCAATGCAGCTGGGCTTCGGCGCAACGGCCCAGCCGGCAAAGACACTCGGCACGAACCACGATGGCACTCGGTTGCTCGGAAGCCTCCAGCAAGGCGAGCGCGCCCTCGTAATTGCCAGCCTTTAAAAGGAGCCGGCCGTAAATTACGGCAATGGCGGGGTCTTCTGGCGCGACGCGCCGTGCAGCATCGGCGAGCCGCAGGCTCTGCTCAAGGTCACCGCGGTCGGTTGCCTGACTGAGTTCAAGAAGCAGACGCTCAAGGCGCGATGCCAGCGATGCCGGGTCGGGCGGCGCAAGATAGGCGATGGACAAGTCAGACATGCGCGCCATTATCATTACAGACGGCCCTCTCCAAAAGGCCGTGGCGCTAGGCTCCGGGGGTCCATTTCCCCGGGAGCCTGAAACCTAGGCCGATCAGTGGCCTATGGTCTTGACGATGGCGTTGCTATGAACGCCGCTCAGCGTAACCGTGGTCTTGTCGGTGAGCGTGACGGTATGGCTGACATGCTGCCCCACGATGTATTCCGAGCCTTTGATGCCCTTTGCCGTGGTGCCGGCAGTACCTATCGTGTCGGAGCTCAGCCGGAACCCGGCGCTGCTGAGCGGGTTCTTGGCCCCGGAGCCGCCCAGGACCGTGTCGCTGGCAAATCGGGCCAGGGCAAGATGTCCGCTCGAACCACCGGCAAAGGTGTCCGATCCCAGGCCCTTGAGCAGGCTGCCGGAATGCCCGGCTCCCCCGCCGGTCAGCTTGGACAGCGCGCTGTGCACGGCAATTTTTTCGGAATGGCTCAGTCCACCGCTAATTCCATCACCGTGATGGTGCTGGTGGTGGCCCCCGCCAATGGTTTCCATTTCTGACATGTTGCTTCCCCCGAAGTATCAAGTACCAAATCCTGCCACCGCCCGAATACCGCATTGCTACTACCAACTGCAATTGGCCGCATCCGCAATGCCGTATTTGTGTATTTATTGGCAATTGTTTAAAGCGTCGTTGCCGTAATCGAATCCTATTTTGCGCTGCCATAATTAGCAAGGCGCGACAGCCTCGAATTCCATCGAATATGGAGCAACTTGAGGGGGGATCGGCACCCAAATTGGCATGGGTAGAAGCCCCACTGTCCCGCAGCATCCGGTATTATTAAAAATTAAGAAAGTCCATAATCTTCTCAAAGCCGCCAATCCAGCACTGAAATCGGGATAAATCGCGGATCCCATTTATCCGTGCTGCACAAACGTGGTGAATTGTGGTGCATATTGAACCGCGCGCTGACGACGAAAGGCGTGCAATGCCCTCTCCGAATGGCAAACCTGTGCCAACTTTTACCTGGGCGCTCTCCATGCCCTGAGCCGCCAACCCCCTGGCCAATGTTCCGTGTCAAGTGTCTGAACGGAAGACCGTAAAACGGGGGTCACGTTGCGCCATGCACGCGGCTCCCGTAACGTGCCACTGCGAATAAACCAAAAAAGAGCGCGTAAAAGCCTTACATGGATGGACTGCCGACAACTCCGCTAACGCACCTGCAGCGCCTCGAAGCAGAGAGCATCCACATCCTGCGCGAGATCGTTGCCGAGTGCGAGCGGCCGGTAATGCTCTATTCCATCGGCAAGGATTCGGCCACGATGCTGCATCTGGCGCGCAAGGCGTTCTACCCGGGCCCGCCGCCCTTTCCCCTGCTGCATGTGGACACCACGTGGAAGTTTCGCGACATGTACGCGCTGCGCGATCGGGTGGCGGCGCAGATGGGCATGGAACTCATCGTCTACCGCAATCCCGAGGCCGAGGCGCTGGGGATCAATCCCTTCGACCACGGCTCGCAGGTCCATACCGATATGTGGAAGACCCAGGGCCTGCGGCAGGCGCTCGACAAGTTCGGTTTCGACGCTGCCTTCGGCGGTGCACGCCGCGACGAGGAGAAGTCGCGCGCCAAGGAGCGCATCTTTTCCTTTCGTTCTGCCCAGCACCACTGGGACCCGAAGAACCAGCGGCCGGAACTCTGGCACCTGTACAACGCACGCAAGAACAAGGGCGAGAGCATTCGCGTCTTTCCGATCAGCAACTGGACCGAACTCGATATCTGGCAGTACATCCATCTCGAGGAAATCCCCATCGTTCCCCTGTATTACGCCGCCGAGCGTCCGGTGGTCGAGCGCGACGGCATCCTGGTGATGGTCGATGACGAGCGGATGCGCCTGCATCCGGGCGAGCAGCCGATGCGCAAATGGGTGCGTTTTCGCACCCTCGGGTGCTATCCGCTCACGGGGGCGGTGGAATCCAGGGCCGCTACGCTGCCGCAGATCATCCAGGAGATGCTGCTGGCCACAACCTCGGAGCGCCAGGGCCGGATGATCGACCACGACGGCGCCGCCTCCATGGAAAGGAAGAAGCAGGAAGGGTACTTCTGACATGGCCCACGTATCCGACCTTATCGCCACCGATATCGATGCCTACCTGCGGCAGCATGAAACCAAGAGCCTGCTGCGCTTCATAACCTGCGGTTCCGTGGACGATGGCAAAAGCACCCTCATCGGCCGGCTGCTGTACGAATCGAAGATGCTCTTTGAAGATCAGCTGGCAGCGCTGGACGCCGACTCGCGAAAGGTCGGAACGCGCGGCGGCGCCATCGATTACGCCCTGCTGCTCGACGGCCTGGCGGCGGAGCGCGAGCAGGGCATCACGATCGATGTGGCCTACCGCTACTTCTCCACCGACCTGCGCAAGTTCATCGTTGCCGACACGCCGGGCCACGAGCAATACACGCGCAACATGATCACCGGCGCGTCCACGGCCGACCTCGCCATCATCCTCATCGATGCGCGCAAGGGCATGCTGGTGCAGACCCGACGGCACAGCTACCTTGTGGGCCTGATCGGGATCCGCCACCTCGTGCTTGCCGTCAACAAGATGGATCTGATCGACTATTCGCAGGCCGTATTCGAGCGCATCCGGTCCGAGTACCTGGAGTTCGCCCGGCAGATCGGCATCGAGGACGTCACCGTCATCCCCATCTCCGGGGTGGAGGGCGACAATGTCGTCGAGCGCAGCCCCAATACGCCGTGGTACCAGGGCCCCGTATTGATGCGCCATCTGGAAACCGTTCCCATCGACGAACAGCGGCTGCAGAGCGGGCCGTTCCGGATGCCCGTTCAATGGGTCAACCGGCCCAATGCGGATTTTCGCGGGTTTTGCGGAACCGTGGCCTCGGGATGCGTCAGGCCGGGTGACCGGGTCCGTGTCGCGCCATCCGGGCGCCAAAGCACAATCGCGCGCATCGTCACGGCCGATGGCGATCTGGACGCGGCGGTCGCCAACCAGTCGATCACGCTAACCCTGGACGACGAAGTCGATGTCTCGCGCGGCGACGTCTTGTCTTCGGTCGACGTGCCGGCGGCCGTTGCCGACCAGTTCGAAGCCACCGTCGTCTGGATGGGCGATGAACCCCTGCTGCGTGGCCGCAATTACCTGATGAAGCTGGGCACCAAGACGGTGACCGCCACCGTCATGCCCGTGAAATACAAGATCAACGTCAATACGCTCGAGCAGGTGGCCGCAACCTCGCTCGCGCTCAATGAAATCGGCGTAGTCGATATCTCGATCGACCGGCCGGTCGCCTTCGACCCGTACGCGAGCAACCGCGATACCGGCGGCTTCATCCTGATCGACCGACTCACCAACAACACGATTGGCGCGGGCATGATCCGGTTTGCGCTGCGCCGCGCCGACAACATCCACTGGCAGGCTCTCGAGGTCAACAAGGCCGCGCGGCGCCGGCTCAACGGGCATGGCAGCGCCGTCGTGTGGTTCACCGGACTCTCCGGTGCCGGCAAATCCAGCGTGGCCAACCTGCTGGAAAAGCAGCTGCACGCCCTGGGAAAGCGCACGTATCTTCTCGACGGCGACAATGTGCGCCATGGATTGAACAAGGATCTGGGTTTCACGCCGGCGGCACGTGTGGAAAACATCCGCCGTATCGCCGAGGTTGCGAAAATGATGGTCGATTCCGGCATCATCGTGCTCGCCGCGTTCATCTCGCCGTTTCGCTCCGAGCGCCAGATGGCGCGCGAACTGCTCGAGCCCGGCGAGTTCATCGAAGTCTATGTCGATACGCCACTGGCCGTTGCCGAGGGCCGTGATCCGAAGGGCTTGTACAAAAAGGCGCGCCGCGGCGAACTGAAGAATTTCACCGGAATCGATTCGCCCTACGAAGAGCCGCTATCACCGGACATCCGCATATACACCACGCAGGTTACCGCGGTGGCGGCGGCTGAGCAGGTACTTGCCCATTTGCAGGCGATGGGTCTGCTCGACCCGGTGTGATAACAATCGACGGCGCAACCATGTCCCCATGCAAATGTCCGTCATGAGTCGCATGCGTCATGACAAGAGGCAAACGTCCCTTTTTTGAATTGAGTCATGGAAAGCCCCATTGACGTCGCCATTATCGGTACCGGCCCGGCCCACAGGCCCCGCTGCCGCCCTGTCGGCGCTCGCGCAGTGGTCGTCGCGCCGATCGTGCCGACGGCATGCCACGGCCCAAGCTTGCAAGATGCCCGGATGGCGTAACGCGGGGTCAAATGCGGAGCCATATTCGATTCGGCGAGTATTACCACTGGGCTCCGCACATACTCAGTCATATTGACCGGGCCCGTTTCCGTCACGAATTCGGGCCGCCAGACGCAAGCCGTCTCGCAGGAATCGATGCCTTCGTACCGCTTTGCCTGGAAGACATCCGGGCAATGCTCCAGGTACGCGGCCCGCTTTCCGCCAAGGCCCTGGTTCCGACCCGCGCAGCGCTCGAACTCGCAAACAACAAAATTGATTTTTATGATTTCCTCGTCGCGCACGGCTTTGAATCCAATGTTCCCCGGGTAATCGACTCGCCGACACAATTTCCGGTTGTCGCAAAGCTGGCTTATGGCAGCAACGGAGCCGGCGTCTGGATCGTCAACGATGGCGCTCAGCTCGAAGCCCTGCGCAGACAGCATCCGGGGGAAGATCTTTTCCTTACGGAATACATTGATGGAACCCGCGAATACGCGTTCCACCTCCTGGCCAAGCACGGGAAGATCCTCTGGTCCGGTCTGGTAGAACATGACCATTCCGTCATGGGCGACAAGCCTTTCATACGAGGACGCGATGGCGCGACGGGCAGTTCACGTGCGTGCGACGACTTCCCGGAACTTGGCGTGCTGCATTCCATCGTTGGGAGGCTCGCCTTCTCCGGAACGGCGTGCTTCGACTTCAAGGTAGTCGAGCAAACGCCGAAAATATTCGAGATCAATCCGCGCCCGGGGTATTCGCTAGCCTTGCTCATAAATGAGTACCTGGATGCCCTGATTGAACAACTCGCGTAGCGGCGAACTACGCGCTTTCGCCCATGCTTCGATATTCGTCGCGCCAGGCACGGTGCAATTGCGTGATTGGGGCTGCAGGGCATTGGCAATGGACGCGACGTGGGCCTGAAAGGACCATGATCGCGCTGCCGTTTGCTCATTGCGGGCCCACGCGCAGCAAGCCGCTTCGCCCGATCACTGCCGCTGACGGTTGGAAATGTGCCGCACGATATGCGCGACAATATGTCCTCACGAAGCCGGAAGTGCGGCGCCAAAGCCGGAGGCACGACCGGAACTCGCGGTTGTCCGGGGTCGGTCTTGGGGCGTTTTCTTGATATAGGCTCCTTTGGAATCAATAGGATAGAATCTTCATGCTGCTGATGATCGACAACTACGACAGCTTCACCTACAACCTCGTGCAGTATTTCGGCGAGCTCGGCGAGGAGGTTCGGGTCTTTCGCAATGACGAAATCACCCTCGACGGTGTAGAGGCGCTGGCGCCGGACCGCATCTGCATCTCTCCCGGTCCCTGCACGCCCAATGAAGCGGGCATCACGCTGGGGCTGATTGCGCGCTTTGGCGGCCGCGTTCCCATCCTCGGGGTGTGCCTCGGGCACCAGGCCATCGGCCAGGCCTTCGGCGGCAAGGTGGTGCGGGCCAAGGAGCTCATGCACGGCAAGACCTCGCGCATCGAGCACAACGGCGAGGGCGTATTTGCCGGCCTGCCGCGCGCTCTCGTTGCCACGCGCTACCACTCCCTGGCGGTGGAACGCACCGGCCTTCCCGACACCCTCGAGGTAACCGCCTGGACACCCGACGGCGAGATCATGGGGCTGCGCCACCGCAGCCTTGCGGTCGAGGGCGTGCAATTCCATCCCGAATCGATCGCCACCGAGTACGGGCACGACATGCTCCGCAATTTCCTCGCGCACCACTGACCTGCTGCCGGCACCGGACCTTCCCATGAGCATCACGCCGAGCGAGGCCCTGGGCCGCTGCATCGATCATCGCGAGATCTTCCACGACGAAATGCTGTCGCTCTGGCGCCGCCTCATGAGCGGCGACCTGAGCCCGGTTCAGATTGCCGGCCTGCTCGTCGGGCTGCGGGTGAAGAAGGAGACCATCGGGGAAATTGCCGCGGCGGCCCGCATCATGCGCGAATTCTCCACCCGCGTCGTGATCGCCGACGAAACGCATCTCGTCGATATCGTCGGCACTGGCGGCGACGGCGTGAAGACCTTCAATATCTCCACCGCGGCCATGTTCGTCGCCGCGGCCGCCGGTGCGCGCATCGCCAAGCATGGCAACCGCAGCGTGTCCTCCAGTTCCGGCAGCGCCGACGTCCTCGAATCGCTGGGCGCGCATATAACCCTCGCACCCGAACAGGTGGCGGCCTGCCTGGAGCAGACCGGCATCGGCTTCATGTTCGCGCCCAACCATCACGCGGCCATGCGCCATGCGGCGCCAGTGCGCAAGGAGCTGGGCGTGCGTACCATCTTCAACATCCTGGGCCCGCTCACCAACCCGGCCGGCGCACCCAACCAGTTGCTGGGTGTTTTCCACCCCGACCTGGTCGGCATACAGGTTCGCGTCCTGCAGCAACTGGGCAGCCGCCACGTGCTGGTGGTGCACGGCAAGGACGGCATGGACGAGGTGTCGCTGGGCGCCGCCACCCTGGTGGGCGAACTGCTCGATGGCGAAGTGCGCGAATACGAAATACACCCTGAGGACTTCGGCATGGCCATGGCGTCGCACCGCAGCCTTGCCGTGGCCAATCCCGCGGAATCGCGCGCCAAGCTGCTCGAGGCCCTGCGCGGCGTCCCGGGTGCCGCCTGCGAGATCGTCAGCCTCAATGCCGGCGTGGCCCTTTACGCGGCAGACTGCTCGGGCTCCATTGCCGAGGGCATTGCCATGGCCCGCGAGGCCATCGCCAGCGGCGCCGCGTTGCGCCGCCTTGACCAGTTCGTCGCCTGCACCAATACCCTGGCAGGGGCCTAGCGTGACAAGCTATCCGGCCGATGGAGCCCGGCCCATGTCCGACATCCTCGAAAAGATCCTCGGGGTCAAGGCGGCCGAAGTGGCCCAGGCGCGGGCGCACGAGTCGCTGGCTGCCGTGCGGTTCCGCGCCGAACGCCGCCAGGACGTGCGCGATTTCGTCGGCGCGCTGGAGCAGCGTATCGCCGCCGGGGGTGCGGCGGTGATTGCGGAAATCAAGAAGGCCTCGCCGTCCAAGGGTCTCCTGCGGGCGGCCTTCGATCCGCCGGCCATCGCGCGCAGCTATGCCGCCCACGGCGCCGCCTGCCTGTCGGTGCTCACCGACGTGCAGTTCTTCCAGGGCGAATTGGGCTATCTGGAGGCCGCGCGCATGTCGGTGGAACTGCCGGTGCTGCGCAAGGACTTTGTCATTGACGAATACCAGGTGTACGAAGCGCGCGCGGCGGGCGCCGACTGCATCCTGCTGATCGCCGCCGCCCTCGACGACGCCCAGATGCAGGCCTTGGAACAATGTGCCCGCTCGCTCGGCATGGCGGTGCTGGTCGAAGTCCACAACGGCGCCGAACTCGACAGGGCCCTGCGCCTCGACACGCCGCTCATCGGCATCAACAACCGCAATCTGCGCACCTTCGCCGTGTCATTGCAGACGACTCTCGACCTGCTGCCGCGCATCGGCGCCGGCCGCCGGGCCGTCACCGAAAGCGGCATCCTCCGTCCCGCCGATGTCGCGCAGCTGCGTGCGGGCGGCGTGCACGCTTTTCTTGTCGGTGAAGCATTCATGCGCGCCGAAGACCCCGGCGTGGAGCTGGAACGCCTGTTTGGATGAGTCGCCCTGATCGTCCGGGCAAACGACCGGCCGATCCGGGCGAACCCGGGAAATCGCCCCTCGTCGCCCATTCCACGGGGCTGGCCACCCCGCTGGCGGGCCATTTTTCTGCGCTGCCCTTGCAATGGGCCGCGCTCTGGCGCGCCGGGCCGGCCACCGACGCCGTGGCGACCCTGGCGTCGTTCGTCGACGCACGCCGCGCCGCCGGGGCGTGCATCTTTCCAGCGCAACCGCTGGCGGCGCTGCACGACTGCCTGCCCGCCGCGGTACGCGTCGTTGTCCTTGGCCAGGATCCCTATCACGGTCCCGGCCAGGCGCATGGCTACGCGTTTTCCGTGCCCGAGGGCGTGCGCGTTCCGCCCAGCCTGCGCAATATCTTCCAGGAGCTGGCGCGCGACCTGGCCCACGGCCGCGCCGCGCCCGGCAATGGCAATCTGCAGCGATGGAGCCGCCAGGGCGTGCTGCTGCTCAACACGGTCCTCACGGTCGAGGCGGGGGCCCCGGGCAGCCATGCCGGCCGAGGATGGGAGGCCTTCACCGACGCGGTGATTGCCGGGCTGGCGCGGACCCCCACACCCAAGGCATTCCTGCTGTGGGGGGCGCATGCCCAGGCCAAAAGTGGCCTGATAGCCGAGGCGGCTGGGCAGCTGGCGCAGCCGGTCCGGCCACTGGTGCTGGTGGCCAATCATCCATCGCCGCTGTCGGCCCGGCGGCCGCCGGTGCCCTTCATCGGCTGCGGTCACTTTTCCCAGACCAACCGCTACCTAGCCCGCCAGGGCCTTGCACCCATCGACTGGTAGGGCAGGGCGCCGCGCAGCAACGTCGCCCGCGGTCAGGCTGTGCCCAGCCAGCCCGTGCGCAGGCGCCGGGCACGCACGCCCCCCGCTGGTTCGATTGCCAGTTTCCATTTCACCGGCGCCTGGCTGGCCAGCACGACATCGAAGCGCAGCAGTTCATCGCGCCGGAAGGCCAGGAGCTCCACGCGGTCGCCCGGGGAATACCGCGCCAGCAAGCTGTCGAGCCGCGATCCGCCGGCCCGCAGGCCGTCGAGCGCCACCATCTGGTCGCCGGCGGAGAGGCCGGCTGCCTGGGCGGGGCTGCCATCGAATACCTGGCTTATGCGCCCTTCGGGGCCGCTGGCCAGGCGGCACCCCAGCATCGCAAAATGCGCCGACTCAAGCGCCGGGCCGCGTTGCGCGGCGATGCCAAACGGCGCGAGCAGCTCGGCAAAGTCCGGATCTGCGGTCTCGCGCGTCCAGGCGCGCAGTGTCCGCGATATATCGATGCCCGTGGCCTCAAGTATCGCCGGTGCCACTTCCTCTTCGGTCACGCCGGCATAGTCCGCGCCGGCGCTCTTGCAGCGCCGCCAAAGCAGCCGCATCAGGTCGTCCAGGGAACGGCGCCCCGCGCTGGCCGCCCGTATGTGCAGATCGAGCCCTGCCGCCACAAGGGCGCCCTTCTGGTAGTAGCTCACGATGCTGTTGGGCGCGTTCTCATCGGCCTTGTAGTACTTGATCCAGGCGTCAAATGAACTTTCCGCCAGGCTCTGCTTACGCCGGCCGCTGCGCTGCAGGACTGCGGTGATGGTCGCGCCCAGCTCGCCCAGGTATTGGTCCGGCGTGAGCAGTCCCGCCCGCCGCAGGCCCAGGTCGTCGTAGTACGAGGTAAAGCCTTCGAACAGCCACAGCAGCGGCGTGTAGTTTTCCTGTGCCAGGTCGTATGGAACGAACGCGCTCGGCTTGATGCGCTTGACGTTCCAGGCGTGGAAGTATTCGTGGCTGGCCAACCCGAGGAAGCGCCGGTAGGCCTCGGTGGCGGCCTTCATCCCGGTGTGCGGCAGGTCGTCGCGCTGGCACAGCAGGGCGGTGGAGTTGCGGTGCTCCAGACCGCCGTATCCGCTGTCCACCGCCATGGTCAGAAAGACGTAACGCTCGAACGGCGGGCGCCGCGTTCGCGGCTCGAACAGGCGGGCGTGCGCGGCGCAGACCAATGCCAGGTCGCGGGCCAGCCGCTCGCCGTCGAGGCGGGCGATGCGCCCGGTCACCGTGATGCTGTGGGGCACGCCCTCAACCGTGAACGATTGCTCCGCGAAGGTTCCCATCTCTACCGGACAGTCGATCAGCTCGTCGTAGCTGGCCGCCAGGTAGGTGCCGAACTGGCCAAAAGGCGTGCCGCGTGCCGGCGTCAGGCCCGTGGCGAGGCGCCACGCGCGCAGCCGGCGTTCCCGGGGAGCGAAGATGTCGATCCGGCAAGGGTCGCGCTCGCGTCCCACCGGAAGCAGGAAGACGCTGCTCCCATTGAAAAACCCCCGGGTCGTGTCCAGGTGCGCACCACGCACCGACAGGTCGCAGGCGTACACCTCGTAGGCCAGTGTGAGGGACTGCCCGGCCGGAACCGGCGCGCAGCGCCACGTGTGCTTGTCCGTCTTGGCAATGCGGACCCGCGCCCCGCTGCCGGTGAGCGCCCGCACACGGATGAGATTGCGCGCGAAGTCGCGGATCATGTAGCTGCCGGGTATCCACGCCGGCAGCACGTAGCGTTGCCCCTGCGGGTCCGGATCCTCGATCTCGACGGTCACCTGGAAAACGTGGGCGCCGGGGTGCGCCGGCAAAATTGCGTAGCGGATGGTCATGCACCATTATTACGGAAAGCCGTCCAGGTCTTTGCGGACAGCCGTCCAAGGCGCTGTTGCACGCATCCCCGCTGTTGCCCGCGACCCAGGTAGCCCGCTACCGCCGATTCGGCTGCCGGGGCGCGCAAGGCGCTTGTGAAAAGGGCGTTACGTACCGCTAGAGGTCAGCCGCGCGGTCGACGTCGAGCAGTATTCCGGGATCGTTCACATCGATGCGCAGCACCGGATGGCGCTCCAGCACGGCGCGCCCGCCCGCGTCGCCGCGCAGCGCCGCCAGTTCCGCGCCGCAGACCGCGCCAAAGCCCACGGGATGGCCCCGGCGGCCGTTGAAATACGGCGCGGCGCAGGCGGCGCCGCCTTCGATGGCCATGCGCACGGCCGATATCGTGGCCGGATCGATTGCGGGCATGTCTGCCAGCGCCACGATCCACCCCGCGGCCTGGGGCCGGGCGGCCACCGCCGTGGCGATGGATCGGCCCGTGCCCTCGTCGTCGCGGCGGCCCGGCACGCAATCGAGCACGGTGCAGCCGGCATCCACCAGCATTTTGCGCAGGCGCTCCTGGTTGGGTTCGCGCCCGGCGCGCACGACGGCGATCACGGTGCCCACGGCGCTGCGCAGGGCGCGCGCCGCAGCCAGCGCCAGGGGTTCGCCGCAGCCCGGTCCCGAGTGGCGTGCTTGCAGGAGCTTGAGTTGCCGGCCCGTGGGGTCGAAGCGTTCACCCCGGCCCGCAGCCAGCAGAATTCCGACAACGTCCATGGCCCGGGCACTCCTCGCCTGCAGCATAGGTTGCGGACAATGGTGCCGCAGTTGGCCTGGTGGGGCAATATTTGTGACGGTCGCCACGCAATGCGGCCCGCCGGGGAATTTTCTAGCGCCCGACCATGCAGCGCGCATCGATGCCGTGGCACAATGCGAAATAAATCATGCGCGCAAGACCGTCCATTGGCGGAGTCCCGGCAGCGCATGGGCAGGTAGGGGACACGTTGGGCACGGCAGTCATACCGCTGCGTCAGTCGGCAGTCGAATCGGCGCTCAAAAACGAAGCGTTCGATCAC
>Ga0209698_10000172_pt1 | contig 68402 bp, 62 predicted proteins | sample LitLauG_LLR_2012_FD_187203 | JGI IMG/M metagenome (GOLD analysis project Ga0209698, IMG submission 187203) | Freshwater sediment microbial communities from Pennsylvania, USA - Little Laurel Run_MetaG_LLR_2012 (SPAdes) (version 2) | ecosystem: Environmental > Aquatic > Freshwater > Creek >... | reverse complement strand
GAGAGTTCAGTTCCACCGTACATGCAACGCTTCCTGGCCAGGAAGAAATACTGTTGGGAGCGACGCGGTGGGCGTCCCTCCTAATTCGAAAGTAACATGCACTGTCAAGGGGTTTCAGAGCTTAGTATCTGTAAGTGATTGATTCCGGGCCGAAGAAAAATTTAATTTCCGCGTCACCGGTTTTCCGCACGATCAACGCAATTCCCCGGCACAGCGGAACCCGGTACGACCGCTTCGTTTCGAGGGCACAACCCTGAGACGGCCCGAAGCCCGGACGCTCCGGGAGCTGTCGCCGCACGAACCCCCGCGCGCGACTCGATCAGGCGAGTTCCCATAAAGGTCCGCCGTCCACTCCCACACATTCCCCAGCATGTCATAAAGCCCCCAATGGTTCGCCTGCTTCTGTTTTACGTCGTGGGTCTGCCGGCCGGTATTGTCGTCATACCAGGCTACCGTTCCGAGTTCCCCGTACCTGGTGTTCGGGTTTCCGGCGCGCGCCGCGTACTCCCACTCCGCTTCCGTGGGAAGCCTCAGACCCACTTTCCCACAATACGCTCCGGCTTCCTCCCAACTCACAAACTCCACCGGCCGCTGAGCGCCTTTGAAATAGCTTGGGTTGGCGCCCATTACCTGCTGGTACGCGGTCTGCGTTACCTCCGTCTGCCCCATCCAGAACCCGCGCGAAATCGTCACCTCCCGGGCAGGCTTTTCGTCGTCGCCGCATTCCGCGTCTCCGGGCGAACAGCCCATCATGAACTTGCCCTGGGGAATCCACACGTACATCAATCCATCCCTGGCGTTCTGGCGTACGGGGCCTACCACCCACATACGGGGCGCCTCACTCCCCCACCGGACATCCAATCCGCGCAAATACAGGTCCACGATGGCCGCGGGAATCGCCTTCCCAAATGTGCGTGTGTGTGCGAACACTACGCCGATCCCATGTCCATCGGCGCCGACAACGGGACCGCCGGAGAACCCTTCCTCCGCGGCGGGAGAGATGGAGAGTTCCGTCCCGCTGACGGAGGAAATTCCACCCCGCAGCACCGTGAACGTTCCACCAGTTTCTCCGGGGTATCCGCCGATCCACACGTCGGCGCCTGCGGAGGCGGTTGAACCGAGACGCGGATCGACCACAACGGCAGTGGTTGGAGGTTTTTCCACGACCAGCAACGCCAGGTCGGTGCGACGGTCCGCGTCCCGGACTTGCGACCGGTAGCGTCGCTTCTCGGGATCGGCGTTGAAGGTAACCATCGGGGCGGCGTCCCCGCTCACCACATGGGCGCAAGTAACGACGTAGGCCCGGCCTGCGCGCAGGGCGACGATGAACCCGGTACCGGGGCTCTGGCCGGCCGCCTCGACTTGCAAGATGCCGTTGCGCCAATCGGGTGTCTGGCTCCAGGCAGGCGATGTGGCCAGCACGGCAACGAGAATGGCGAGTTGCTTAGCGCAAATCTCCGGCACAACGAAACCCGATGAAGTTGGTGCGGACCGTAGGCCCGCCCTCGGCACTTTCCGAGACGCGGATGTACTTTGGAGTGTCGTACCACGAGCCTCCACGCATGACTCGGTGCGTTGACTTCGGGTACAGGGCCGAGGTCCACTCCCACACGTTTCCTAACATGTCATACAGGCCCCATGTATTGGCCTGTTTCAACTTTACCTCGTGTGTCTGATCGCTGCTGTTGGCGTCATACCAGGCGATATCTTCGAGTGTCCCGTACGTGGCATGCGGATCCCCCGCGCGCGCCGCGTACTCCCACTCCCGTGGCGTGGGAAGCCGCAATCCCACTTTCCCGCAGAACTGGTTGGCTTCTTCCCAGTTGATCGACTCCACTGGCCGATTGGCGCCAGCGAAACTGCTCGGGTTGGCGCCCATCACTCGCAGGTACGCGGCCTGGGTCACTTCCGTCTGGCCCATCCAGAACCCTTGGGGAACTGGCACGACCAGAGCCGGCTCTTCATCATCGCTGCACTCGGTGTCCCCCGGCGAACAGCCCATCCTGAACCTTCCCGCCGGAATCCACACGTACATCAACCCATCCTTGGCGTTCTTTCGGAGCGTGCCTGGCGGTAGCTCGCCCTCGCTCACCGGCGCGTCACTCCCCCAGCGGATCTCCAGTCCACGCAAGTAGACGTCGACGATCGCAGACGGAACCGCGCGGCCGAATTCGCCGTGTCCGAACACCATGCCGGCCACCAGGCCATTCAGCATGACTGGTCCTCCGGAGAAGCCTTCGCCGGTAACCGGCGCGAGGTACAACTCGGTGCCTTGAACCGATACGATGCTGGCAGGCAGTACGCTGAAGGATCCCAGCGATGCCGGATAGCCCGCCACGGACACGGCCGTCCCCGCAGCCGCCCGGTTCGTCACAGCCTCCAAAGCGCGCACGTTCGCCGGCGGACTGTCGACTACCAGCAACGCCAGGCCGTCCATCCGGCCTACCTGCAAGTCGCGAACCTCCGCCGAATGCCGCTCCTCCGGAGCGGCGCGGAAGGCCACCGAGGGCTTCGGATCGCCCTCCACCACATGCGCGCACGTCACGATGTACGCCTGGCCCGAGCGGACCGCAACCACGAAACCCGTGCCCGGGCTTTTGTCCTTCGCGGACACTCGGGCGACTCCCGCGTGCCAGTCCGTAGGCTGACTCCAGACGGGCCATAAAAACAGCGAAACCAGACACAGAAGGCGCATGCCTTAACGCAATTCCCCGGCACAACGAAACCCGATACTGTCGCCCCGGAGCGTCGGCACGTACCAGAAACGGTCCGAGACGCGGACGCCCCGTGGACCGAAGTTCCAGGAACCCCCGCGCAGAACTCGGTCTGTCGAGTTCGCGTATAGATCCGAGGTCCACTCCCACACGTTTCCTAACATGTCATACAGGCCCCATGTATTCGCCGGCTTCTCTTTCACCTCGTGTGTCTGTTGGCCGCTATTGCCGGCATACCAGGCGATACTTCCGAGTTCCCCATACCTGACGTTCGGGTTCCCCGCCCGCGCTGCGTACTCCCACTCGACCTCCGTGGGAAGCCGCAACCCTACCTTCCCGCAGTAATCGATTGCCTCGTTCCAGTTCACCTGCTCAACTGGCCGGTTCGCTCCTTGAAAATAGCTCGGGTTTACGCCCATCACCCGCTGGTACGCGGCTTGGGTCACTTCCGTCTGCCCCATCCAAAACCCTTGCGAAATTGTCACCTGCCGCGCCGGCTTTTCGTTGCTGTAGCATTCCGTGTCGCCCGGCGAACAGCCCATCATGAACTCGCCCTGCGGAATCCAGACGTACGTCAACCCGTCCTTCGGGTTGATGCGGGGGGCGTTTGGCGCTGGCTCTCCTGCGCTCGCCGCCGCGTCACTCCCCCACCGGACCTCCAATCCGCGCAAGTAAACGTCAACGATCGCAGCCGGAACCGCGCGAGCGAATTCTCCACGCCCGAACACAACGGCGGCAACCCGGCCATTCAGCATGACCGGCCCTCCGGAAAAGCCTTCGCCGGTAACCGGCGCGAGGTACAACTCGGCGCCCTTAATCGATACGATGCTGGCAGGCAGTACGCTGAAGGATCCCAGCGATACCGGATAGCCCGCCACGGACACGGCCGTTCCCGTAGCCGCCCGGTTCGTCACAGCCTCCAAAGCGCGCACGTTCGCCGGCGGACTGTCGACCACCAGCAACGCCAGGCCGTCCATCCTGCCACCCTGCAAGTCGCGAACCTCCGCCGAAAATCGCTCCTCCGGAGCGGCGCGGAAGGCGACCGAGGGCTTCGGATCGCCCTCCACCACATGCGCGCACGTCACGATGTAGGCCCGGCCCGAGCGGACTGCAACCACGAAACCCGTGCCTGGGCTTTTGTCCTTGGCGGACACTCGGGCGACTCCCGCGTGCCAGTCCGTAGGCTGACTCCAGACGGGCGATAAAAACAGCGAAATCAGACACAGAAGGCGCATGCCTTAACGCAATTCCCCGGCACAACGAAACCCGATAGTGAAGCCCCGGCGCGAAGGCTCGTACTTGTAACGATCCGAGACGCGGACGCCTGGAGGATTGAGGCTGCTCCAGGAACCCCCGCGCACAACTCGGTCTGTCGAGTTCGCGTACAGATCCAACGTCCACTCCCATACGTTCCCCAGCATGTCGTACAGCCCCCATGCATTCGGCTGCTTCTGTTTCACCTCGTGTGTCTGTTTGCCGCTATTGGCGTAATCCCAGGCGATACTTCCGATTTCCCCATACCTGGCGTTGGGGTTCCCGGCACGCGCCGCGTACTCCCACTCGGCCTCCGTGGGAAGCCGCAACCCTACCTTTCCGCAGTAATCGCTTGCCTCGTTCCAGCTCACCCCCTCGACTGGCCGGTTCGTTCCTTGAAAATAGCTCGGGTTGACGCCCATCACCCGCTGGTACGCGGCCTGGGTCACCTCCGTCTGCGCCATCCAGAATCCTCGCGGAATCGTCACTTCCCGAGTTGGCTTTACATCGTCGAAGCATTCCGTGTCGCCGGGCGAGCAGCCCATCATGAACTTCCCCGACGGAATCCAGACGTACGTCAACCCGTCCTTCGGGTTGATGCGGGGGGCGTTTGGCGCTGGCTCTCCTGCGCCCGCCGCCGCGTCACTCCCCCACCGGACCTCCAATCCGCGCAAGTAGACGTCGACGATCGCGGCCGGTACCGCGCGGCCGTATTCTCCGCGCCCGAACACAACGCCGGCAACCCTGCCATTCAGCATGACCGGTCCTCCGGAGAAGCCTTCGCCGGTAACCGGCGCGAGGTACAACTCGGTGCCCTTAATCGATACGATACTTGCCGGCAGTACGCTGAACGCTCCTAGCGACACCGGATAACCCGCTACTGCCACGGCCGACCCCGGAACCGCGTCGTTCGGAACCGCATCGAGGGCGCGCACGTTGACGGGCGGCCTGTCCACCACCAGCAGAGCCAAGCCGTCCATCCTGCCACCCTGCAAGTGCCGAACCGACGCCGCCTTCGGCTCTTCGGGAGCGGCGCGGAATGCGACCGAGGGCTTCGGATCGCCCTCCACCACATGCGCGCACGTCACGATGTAGGCCCGGCCCGAGCGGACCGCAACCACGAAGCCTGTGCCGGGGCTCTTGTCCTTGGCGGACACTCGAGCGACTCCCGCGTACCAGTCCGGAGACTGACTCCAGACGGGCATCACCAGGAGCGAAATCAGACACGGAAACCGCATGCTGCGAATCTCACAATCATACCGCGCGCCGGAACCAGCGCCACGCCCACCACTGCGGCAGGAGCCATACGATCAACGCAACGGCCCCGGCCAAAAAGTAATGCCTGGCCAGCGCGGACAACATCGTGAACCGCTCGCGCTTCAGGTAGCCTGGTGGACCATACGACACGGCGCCCGCGCGACCGTACAGGTGCACTCGAAGAGCGCCTCCGGCCGACAGGTCCACGCGGCGCACCTGGAATGGGCGAGTAGCCTCCAACATCAGGAAGTCGTTCGCGCTCAGGGGTTGGTTGCGGCCAGGAAACTGGAGAACCCCCGACACGATGGTGCTCTCCACCACGCCGGACGAGGCCTGCTGCAGGAATTCGATATGATCCGCCGTGACCGCTTTCAGGGTTTGCGGGCCGGGCTCCGGCACGAGGCCCAGAACCAAACGCAGAGGTCCTTTTGCCGACGAGAATTCCAGGAGGCGGCTGGACGGCGCCACACGCGAGCGCAGGGTCACCGACGGCTGATCCAGCGGCCAGGCTGGTGCGCTGCCTGCGCACGCGGTCGCGATCATCTGAACCTCGGCCGGCATCGAAGCGCCGGCATTCACTTTCGCCCCGCGCACGGTCACGCCAATGCTGCCCGGCTCCGGCACATCGAGGGTCACCTCGGCCAAAAGCGCGGAGACACCATCGATGGACAGCGACTCCCGCGGGTCCACCGGGCGTACGGAGATTCTGGCGGGGTCCGCTCCGGATGGGTGCAGCACGAGGCCAAAGCCGGACAATGGCGCGTCGCTTCCGGCCACCCTGGTTTCGGATTGCGGCGGCAAACGAACCTCGTCAAACCCGCGCACGGCGAGCGACCGGACCGGCATCTCGCGAAACAGCGGCTGCGGCTCCGCGGCCGAGGTGTGAAAGCGAAAGCGAGTGGTCAACACGTCGGCCTCCAAGGTGGCCGGGGCGGGCCACCACGACAGCACGGCGACGGCCGATGCCGCGAACAGCGAGGGCGCCAGCAGTCCGAGCCGCGCCATCCAGCGCAAGGGCTTAGGCGAGGGCGCCGGCTGCGGTGGTGGCTCCGTAAAGTGCGCGCGGACTCCGGTTTCCAAGCGCCGAATTCCCGGATGGTCCGCTCCGCCGTGCCAGCCACGAAGGTCGACTGTCTGTGAGAGCCTGAAACCCAAGGGTGGTTCGACGTCCCGCAATTTGGCTGGGACCAGTTTGCCTTGGTCCCGCCCCAGGGTCGCCTCCTCCAGCACCCAGTGCGAACCAACCGAGTCGGGCGTCCACAGCACGACCACGCATCGGGCCGCATGCACGGCCTTCTCGATCTGCTGGGGGTAGTCGGGGCCGGGCAGCAGATCGCCATCCCATGTGACGGCGAACCCTCTGCGTTCGAGCAATTCCTTCAGTTGGCGCGCCTGCGCCTCGTCGTTACGGGCATAGCTCAGGAAGACGTCGATCATGCGTCAGCCCGTATCAGCCGCCGAGCATTCTGCGATGGTAAAAGCGGATCGCGTAATCGACTCGCGTATTGTCGAACAGTTTGTAACCGCTGGCCGCGATTCGATACCAGCCGTCCGCCCAGCCACCAGTCTTCCACATTACGGCCTGGGCTTCATTGGCGCCCAACTCCGGAAACTCTTGCGGCTTACCGACGGGCGTTCGATTTCCGTCAGCCGACAGGGTGAACATCAAGTGTACCGGGGAGCCGGGTTGAAAGACGAACCTGTAGCCCGTGGCTTCGGCGGGCGGACGCGAGTGGTAGAGGGCCACGGGGGCAAGATGGTCGGGATTTTGCGGGGTTTCACTGCCGAGCCGGGCGACGGCACCCAGGTCGGCGAGCGCGATCGGCCGGTTCCCATAAGTCAGATGCTGGATGACGGTCGCGGTGGGCCACGGGAAGCGGTTCATTCTGCCTGGCTGCCACCCGGCTTCGGGCTGGGCGGTGTCGAGCCAGTAGTAATATTCCGGATCGACTTCCCGAATCGTGAGATGGACGTCGTCCGGTCCGGGCAAATACACGAGCGCCTGGAACTCCGGGGGAAGTTGAATGTAAGGCTCGCGATAATCCACCATCGCGGCGACGAGATCGAGCGGAACTCCGGTGGAGGGCCTGCCACGGCATCCCTCCTTGTAGCGGCGGCCCCTGCTTTGGTAGTCGAGGTTGGCGCCGGACTGGGGAGGAGCCGGCGCGACGACTCCCGCGAGCGCGCCGAAGCAGACTGCCCGCCGCGTCATTTTCGCGCTTCGCATGATGGCATCTCAATCAATCTATACCAATCCACCAGCGCGGCGCGGATGTCTCCGACTGAGGTCAGCGACTGGGCCCGGGGGGCGTGTGAAGATCGCCGCCGAGTAAGCTGGGTTCGATCTCCTGGCGACGTGCGATCAAAATCTTCGGTATCCGCGGAATCGGCAGAGCGGAAACTGTCTCTCGCCGTGCTGTCCTCGAGTCACTGGCCCAGGCTGCGGCGAGTCGCGGCTCGAATTGCCACCGCTCCCGATTTTGTGCAGGCCGAACAGAACGTTAGAGTGGATGTGGCAATGCTGTAGCCAGTTCCACGGCCATGCAAGTTCGGAGCGAGTTTCGTCCAAGCGAGGCCGGCGCTAGGGCGTTTGGCCGCCAACGGTTTACTCTTGCGGCGGTGGTGGTTCAGTAGCGTGATTCTGGCTACGTCGGCCCTGTTCTACGGGCGTCGCCCCGGAAGGTTCAGACGCCGCTCGCATATCCATCTCTCGGCGCATCCACGAAGGCCAGTTCTCCGCGTCCCGCTCGACGCGCGCGAACTGTCTGTTGATCCATCCCTTTTCGAAACTCATGTCTGTCAGTCCCTTGGTTCCGCCAGCCCTTTATTCCGCAGTTAGGCGGCTGCCGAATCATCCATACGCATAAATGTTTTAGCTCTTTGTGCGTCCCAGTGCAATCGGACCCCGGCAATTTCATTGCGTCCCTCCCGGCCACCTGGCCGTCTAACGAAAGAAGTGCATTTCCTCGGTGGAAAAGAGGCGATCATCTCCAGCGGAGAGCATCACTGGACTGACTGGTGGCCTATGGTAACGCCTATTGGGGCCGGGGATTGGGTGGCGTGCCGGACCTCGTCATGTACCTGCTTGAACCATACTGAAAGGATGAAAGCTCTTTGCCTCTTCCTGGCCGGCGCCTGGTTTGCCCTGCCGGCCGCGGAGTTCCCGCAGACGGAGATCTCGAACGGCCTGGTTCGCGCCAAATTGTACCTTCCCGATCCAGTCAAGGGTTATTACCACGCCACCCGCTTTGATTGGTCGGGGGTGATTTACAGCTTACAGTACAAGGGTCACGAGTTCTTCGGCCAGTGGTTCCCCAAGTACGATCCGAAACGGCACGATTCCATCACCGGTCCCGTGGAATCGTTCAAAACGGGGGAAACGTCGCTGGGATACGACGAGGCCAAGGCAGGCGAGACGTTCATTCGCATCGGCGTGGGCGTGCTGCGCAAGCCCGAAGAACGGCAATTCAGCGATTTCAAGACTTACGAGATTCTCGATTCCGGAACCTGGAGCGTCCACGCCAAGGCGGACCGCGTGGAGTTCGAGCACCGGCTCAAGGGGCCATCCGGCCATGCCTATCTGTATAAGAAGACCGTACGCCTGGAGAAGGGCAAACCGCAATTGGCGATCGAGCACAGCCTCAAGAACACGGGGGGAAAGCCCATCGAGACCGACGTCTTCAATCACGACTTCTTCATGTTCGACAACCAGCCCACCGGGCCGGGCGTGACCGTGAAGTTTCCGTTCGAACTCAAGCCGACCCGCGATTTGAACGGCCTGGCGGAGGTGCGCGGCAAGCAGGTGGTGTACCTGAAGGAACTGGCCAACGGGCAGAGCGCGTTCACCAACTTCGAGGGCTTCGGCGCGACGGCGGCGGATTTCGATATCCGCGTGGAAAACCGCAAGACCGGCACGGGCGTGCGTGAAGTGGGCGACCAGCCGATTTCGAAGGTGGTGTTCTGGTCGATTCGGACTACCGTCTGCCCCGAGGCTTACAATCACTTCCGGGTGGAGCCGGGCAAGGAAGCGAAGTGGAGAATTACCTACGAATTTTACGAGTTGCCGAAGTAAGTGTAACGCGCCATGTTCTTTCCCCTCCGACCGCCTCACGCTGTTTCCCGGCCGATTTGTCGGATTGTTTGACTGCCGCCGACACGCCGCGATGGAGGGGGTGGGATAGGATACCCGGCCGTGTAGGCACGACTGGTATCCCGCTGTTCGTTTGGAGGCAAACCGAATCGGAGCGCCCGGCAAAAGCGGCCCGGGCGATTTTCGCATTTTAATAGCCCAGGGCCTCCGCTCCGAAGCTTTCCAAAGAAATGCACGGCTCTTTTTTTCGAGGACCGAACCGGGTGATTATGTCTACTCCTGCTTGTTGACAACCGAAAGGGTTATGGTGTTGGAAGGCACGAGAAGCTTGGTGTACGGGTCGGTGCGCTCCAGTCGGACCGTGTACTGATTCGGTTGGCTCAGGTCAACATACGCGGAGAGGACGAGAATGTCGTGCAGCGTTCCGCCAGGAGGAACCCGGTATGTGAACGTGCTGCCACCCAGGAAGCAGCGGGTCTCGCCTTTCTTCCCTTTGTAACAATTTCTCCCGTTCACAATGGCTTCTCCTGCCGGCGTGAGCGGAGCCGCTTTTCCGATTCGGTCGAAAGGTCTTGCCGTTGACCTTGTATATCCATTCGAACTACTGGCCGCGGCCCTGGGAGGCTCCCCAGTGGCATGCGCAGGCCGGCTGGCATACTTCATCATGCGCTGGGAGACAGTTCCTTCAGAAGATACTCCATGTGGTGAAGTGCTTGCCAAAAATACTGGAAGCATTGGTCGGGGGCTCCGAGGAGCGCGGAAGATGTGCCTGACAGTTCAGGTACTCAGGGACCTAGCGGGAGGGGAGAGGGCATCAAGAGCGGCTTCGAACCGTTGCTTGGATCAATAGGCTTGGATCAACACCCTGTAACGCCCGGACTTGCCGGCAAGCATCTGATGATCGATGGTCGAGCCTGCCAACCGGGCGCGGACACCGAGGCGAGTCCAAACGCGAGGTATCTTCTTGCTGGCAGACAGCAGGCGACTCCGCCGTACCTGCTTCGCTGATATATATTCACGGAGGAGGAATTTTGCTATGCCGACCACAGAGCAGAGGAAACGTAGGGACAATTGTTGCTGCGTGAACTCAATTGCGCAACTCAAAGTCCTACCCCATGGATTGTTCCCATGTGTCACGGTACTCGGATATCACGATCCGGGCGACCGCGGCGGCGGTGTGTTTTACTGGGATCCCGCTTCGACCGACCCAGATAATGGTGGCACAATCATTGTGCCCGCCTCGAAGCCCTCGCCGGGACGGTGGCGGCGAATGGTCGAGGGGCCGCTCTCGGTCGGCTGGTTCGGTGCCAAGGGCGATGGAACGGCAGATGACACGGCGGCGATACAGGCGGCCATCGCCGCCGCTCATTCCAATATCAGCGGGACGACCGCGAACCTTGGGCCCTCGGTGGTGCTCTTTCCGAAGGGTCTTTACAAGGTAACCTCCCCGTTTACGCTTTCAAAGGCTGTTACGCTGATCGGTGAAGGAATTCCGGCTGGCGGAGTCTTGGATTTGCCAAACGCATCGTCGACGATCCTTCACGATTTCGCCGGCGACCTGTTCACGTTCGACGGCAGTGACCCCGGAGGCAACCGCGTCGTCTCCGGGGGAGGAGTCGAACGCCTTAGAATCGTACAGACCCATGCCGGCGCCAATCCGGGATCCGCGATCGTAATCAAAGCGAAGAGCGGATCGCCGACGCAGCCGGCCTGGACCAAGCTACGTCTCCTTGTCATCGAACAGGCTGCTAGTGCGAGTTCTTGGGATTGGGGTATTCAGATCGATGGTTCGGCGAGTGAAGACGGAATACTCAATCTGTTCATCGGCGAAGTGGCCATGCACATTAGCGCAGGCAATGGCGCGCTCGAGGTCAAATGCGGTTCAGGCTGCCTGATCTATGATTGCCAGTTCCATCTCAATGGTGTCGTATCTATTACAGGCACTCCTGCTCTGAGTTCCTTGAGCGTGGTACTGGTAAACGTGAATTGCTCGACGCTGAATCTCGACTTTGCGGGAGATATCTCAGTGACCGGAGGTTACTACAGGACCATGACAAGCACGTCAAACACGTCAGGCCAGACGCTGCTGCTTCCCGGTCGTATCAACGAGACATTCGCCGACGGCTCTGCACGGGCATGTGCTCTTATGCACTACGATATCGACTTCGGAACGTTCCGATTCACCAGACCGATACTGCTGAACAACTCTCAGTGGCTGTACGGTTTGAATGCTGCCGGCGCAGATGTCGTCAATCTCTTCGGGCTCGATTCTATAGACGCCGCTCGATTGGTGCCCAAAGGTGACGCCATGCTGATGGTTGGCCAAACCCCCGGTGGTATCGGCCCCTCCGCAAAGGCTCCAGACATCATCCTCGGCGTGGATAACAACTCTGGAAGTTACCACCACGGCGTCATCCGTGCCTTAAATAACGCGCGGACGAACGCCAACTCCATCCTCGGAACCGATGCAAGCGATCGAATGGAGCTCGGAATGGAGGCGTCCGGTATCAAGTGGGGTACTCCCCTGGTTCCGCTGGGCACGTCTTCCAACGCAACGCTGGGGAAGGTCGGTGGCAGCGGTCCCGGCAATAGCGCTCAGAATAGCTGGATGCAAGCCGTCGACAGTACTGGCGCGACATTTTGGGTGCCCGTATGGAAGTAAGACCTGGGGGCCCCCTGTCGGTTATTCGATTGGCCCGATTTGTCCAGCAAAATCGATAAATCCTTCCACGCGTACCGGGGGCCCGCTTACGTGGATGATTTCGATTTCCTTCCCGAGGATATTGGTCAGCTCGACATCGATGGCAACTTTAGAGCCCGGATCAACCCTGCTCTACTTGACGCTGATGTTCATGGTGAAGGCGGGCCGCTGGTCTTGCACTGCGGTCGGCGCTTGCTCGTTCGTTGAGCCGACGCACGCCGAAGCCAAGGCAAGAGCGGTACACAGCATACGGGGATAGACACCTTAGCGCGATCCGGAGTTCCGAACAGGGTAGGCCGGGCAGACACAACCCTCCCGTGCCCCATCCGAGCACGGGAGGGTTCGGTGAGCCGATTTCTTCGGAGCCAGCTCCGTCGCATCGGCCCTGGGCATCCGCTCGGGCGCGCCCCCGCGCGGACAATCGATGCCCGCCGCAGAAACACTACAGTGGCAGGCGATACTGGCCGTCGGCCTGCACGATCCGGGCCTCGCGACCGGCCTCGGTGATGGCCAACTGTGCAGTCCGTTTGGAGAACTCGGTCAGATTCATGATTTCCCCGCGCAGTTTGGTATAACGGGCTGGTCCGCCGACATTCGCCATCGCCCGCACGACATCGCACTTCTCCACCTTGCGCCGCGCCGCGGCGGGGCCGGGCTGGGACGCGGTGGAAGAGAACCAGAGCGTTTGCGGGTTCAGCTCCAGCAACCGCGGCGGCTGCGGAGCGGCGTAGCGGAACTGAAAACGCAACTCGACGGAGGCCAGTTGCGGAGACGGCCGCGTGACGAGCAGGTAGCGGTCGCCCACCGCGTGCAGCGCGCTGGAGCCGCGAAAGGCGCTGCCGATCTCGTGGCGGCCAATCGATTTGCGCACGTGGTGCACCACGATGAGCGCGGCGTGCGAAGCGTCGCGCAGCCGCAGCAGCGACTGGCACAGTGCTGGCGCGCGTATCGTTCTCGTCCTGATCGTGCGCCCGAATAGAGCGGATCGAGGACGATGACCTCGCCCGAGACGGCCCTGTCCGCCGCCAGGAAATGACCGAGACCCTCGGCCGCGCTGAGCAGATGTCCGGCGGCACGTGTCGACCAGCAAATGCTGGTCAGCGGCGACGCCCAGCGCGCGGCGTGTGCGCCCTCAGACGGCCGGGCACGCCGGAGCCACCGTGGCTTGCCGCCCGGCCGGAACGAGAAAGCGCGGCCAGCCGAGCAGGTGAGCGCGCAGCACGGAGAACAGAAAACGGTGAGCGGCGATCCAGCCGATGGATTCGAAGATGGCGAGGGCGCGAGCGACGAACTCTGGCGCGGTGGCCGTCGCTGCCAGCGGCGCCAGCGCCAGGGCGAGCACGGGCGCCTGTGTACGAAAGCGGCGAATCAAGAACTACCCGCGCTGATAGGGCATGGCCGGTTGGCAGGCGGCCCGTGCGGCCGCCGCGAGGGTAAGGCCATAAAGCAGGCGCGCACGAGAAACAGCGAGATCACCGTGATGCTGAAGCGCAGCCACGGCAGCGCGAACTCGGGCAGCAAAGAAACGGTACGTTTGCAGAGGCGGGAGAGATAGCGGCGCACGCGGATCACGCCGTCAAAGGCTGGATCGGCCAGCGTGCGGCTATAGAAACCGTGGCCGGTGAGTGGCTGCTTGCCCTCGCATTGCGGGCAATGGTCCGGTCGGTAACGGTCGGGGTCGGAGATCGCTTCGGCGTACTGTTGGATTGAGCCGGGGAACGGGTGTGGATTTGCATGGGCGCCTTTCCGGGAGTGGTCGAGACTCCCTGATTGGGTGTAGGCGAGAGCCCGGTTGCCAGTCAGCCAGGCTCTCCGCCCCGCCATCCTAACTCCGGAAAAGCAACGCGCGCAGCGATCCCACCCTGCTTCAAAGTGCGGCCTGCCCGGTTCGCATGTTCGCGCCCGTTCCCTGCGGACTGAATTTGAGAAAAGCGCCGTGCGACGGAGGGGAAGATCGCGGCCCGTTACAGTAAGTTCCACGGGTGCCGGTGTGCTGCGACCCGATAGCCGGAGCTATCCGCACCAGACCGCCGCGCCCGCGGTGGCCGCCGCGTCCTCCAACATCAGGATGCGCAAATACCAGATGAGCAACAGCAGGATGGGAGTTTCAGGAAGGCTGGCCGCGCAGAGCCCGAGTGCCGCTTCGCCCCGGCGGTGTGCCAACCCGTGCGGGCCGTGAACGCTGACCACTTCACTGCCGTCCACAGTCTCAAAGGCCCAATCGCCTTCCCAGAAGCTCAAGGATTTCAGTTCGAACTTGCGGCCGGCGGCGAAGGCCAATTGGCCACCGCCGTTCCAGCGGGGCGTGAAGATGGCAAGGTCCGTATCCGAGCCGGCTTGGCGCACCCCAACCCTGGGCGACCAAAAACCGGTTCGCTTGAAGGTCCATCGGGCGCCGCCGTATTCGGCCGTGGCCAGGGTGCCACAGACTTTCTCGAACCGCAGACTGGCCACCACCTGACCGTCCGCTATCAACTGATGGAACCGGCGGAACGCTTCCGGCTGGCGCCACTCGAACCGGGTGCCAACGCCCTGGTTGGCTGCGATCATTGCGGGCCTCCTGCTGGCAGGCTAGCAGACTTCGGTTACGAATTGGCGACAGGTTGATGAACGTACGTCCGTTCGCGGTTGCTGGCGTTTGTGCCGGATGGTACCGTGGCTGCGGAGGGAGTCGGCGCGCAATGAAGCTGGCATATATCCGCTGGAAGGACGCCGTGGCCGAAGAGGCCAACGACGCAGGCAGCGTCCCGGCGCAGGCTCGCCTGGTGGAGTTGCAGGAGATCGGCTTCCTGCTGGACGAGAATGACGAAGCCGTGGTGATCGGAATGGAACTCAGCGACGATCGTCAGGTGCAGCCGGGCCGCTGGCGTCTTCACATCCCCAAGGTGAGCATCCAGGAGATGCGGCTTGCGGACCTGGACAAGGCCTTTTCCAAGCGGCGCAAGCGGCCGGCTTGAAGGGTAGATCGGCGGGGAGCAGATGAAAAACGCCGAACCTGCACGGGCGGAATTACGACACCAGCGCCTGCGTCACGCGCGCGGCCAACTGGTCGAAGGTGATGATCTCGTACAAACTGGCGTCGCTCATGATCCGCGCCACCAGCGCCGCGTGCATGGCGTGGCCGGCGCGCTCGGCGATCACGTGTCCCAGCAGCGGCCGGCCCAGGAGCGCCAGGTCGCCAATCAGGTCGAGAGCCTTGTGGCGGCAGCACTCATCGGGTGAGCGCAAACCGCCGGGGTTCATCACGCCGGTCGGCGTAAAACAGACGGCATTCTCGAGCGATGCGCCGCGGATCAGCCCCATGTCGCGCATCTGGTCCAGGTCGTTCTCCCAGCCGAAAGTCCGGGCGAAGGCGATTTCGGTGGCGTAGCGCTGGGGGGTCACATCCATTTCCAGGCATTGACGGCCCACCGGCGCAGGATAGTCGGTGTCGCAGGTCAGCCGGAAACCTTCAGCGGGCAGGATGCTGATGCGTTTGCCCTTGTCCTCGACTGAAATCGGCCGGCGGATGCGCAGGTATCGCCGCTTGCGGCGGTAGTGCCGAATGCCCGCCCGCTCGATCAGCCGCACGAACGGCAGGCCGCTGCCGTCCAGAATCGGTACTTCGAGGTTATCGATCTCCACGAAAGCGTTGTCGATGCCCATGGAGTAGAACACACTCAACAGGTGCTCGGTGGTCGAGATCAGCACGCCCTGCCGCATCAGGCTGGTGGCATAGCTGACGCGTGCTACGTGACGCCAACTTGCCGGGATGGGGAAATTGTCGAGATCGGTTCGCAGGAAGACAATGCCCGTGGAAACAGGCGCCGGGACGATTCGAATCCGAACCGGAACGCCGCTGTGCAGCCCAACCCCAGCCGCTTCCACAGGACCGTGTAGCGTGGTTTCAAAGCGCAAGGGTGTGCTCCACCATGCGATCCGGCATCATGCGCCTCCTATTACAGCAAACTCGCTGTGTTGACTTCAACCGTTTGATGCAAAAGGACTTGGGAAGGTTGCGGTGCGGCCAAAAAGCCACACTTTATGGGCAGCACTGTAGCGCAAAGGCGACAGGTTGTCAGGTGGCTGTCTGGTGGCTGCGGGTGGCGGCGGACTCAATGAAGGCATCCTGGGCCAAGCTGCGGGCGTGGTCGCGGATGTCCGGAGGCCAGTTGCGGATCTGTTCTTCGAACTGCGCGGAGTGGCCCCGGTAGAGGGCGCGGTTGGCCTCTTCGTAGCCCGCAAGGTTGCCGGCGATGGCCGTGAGGAACCGGCTGGTGGCTTCCCTGGCTCGCCGGGCGCGCTGCTCGCCGGGGTCGTGCCTGGCGGCTTGGTCCACCAGCCTGCGCAGTGTTGCCGACGCGCCATTGGGTTGCTGTTCCAGCCACTCCCAGTGGCTTGGAAGCAGCGAGACCTCGCGCGAAACAACCCCCAACCTGGGCCGGCCTGGTCCCGTGCGCACGGGCGCAGGCGCGGCCCGGGCGATGAGTTCGGCCAGGCTGCCCCTCAGGTCAAAATCCACCTGGCGGCCGGTTTGGTTCTCGAATACCAGGACCAGAGCGTTTTCGCCAGCGTCGAACCGGGCTTTCAGGATCGGCAGCACGGTTTCCAGAGGGCCGGAGGCCATCAAATTCTCGCCAACGAAGGCGGCGTAGGTCGGCTGTTCTTCCATAGTCCTAATTTTACCCGGATAATATTCGAAATGTCAATATCACCCGGGTAGAATGGGGGAAGAATCCGATGGTTGCCGCGCCGGCGCCAGTGCCTAGCGCTCTTGGAGGATTTGCCGGACGACTTCGACGCGGGGTTGGCCAGAACGGCACAGCTCCGCCATGTGCCCATCACCTTGCTCGACTCGAATCGCTAGCACCGGCGCGGCTGCTAATCATTGTCGGGATGACGGTGTGGCCTGCCGCGGAACGCTCGACGCGGAGCCCGGGGGCCGGGGCTAGGAGCCGACCTGGGCGTTAAGATAAGCCTGTCCAAGCGGAAATCTTATCCATGCTCAGACCACACCGATTCGATCCCGCTACGGGTTGGTCATCAGGGCGGCCAATAACATGTCTCCGGTTTGGCGTTTATAACCGCTCATATGCCTCACCGGAGCTTCGGCATCGAGACGTCGGCTGGCCATTGGGAGAAAATCAAGATGTGCATAAGTACTCTGTTGTCATCCACGAAGACCCGGAAGGCGGATTTTGGGCAGAAGTTCCAGCCCTCCCTGGCTGCTATTCTCAGGGGCAGACCGTGGATGAACTCAAGTACAACATCCGCGAGGCCATTGCCGGGGTATTGGAAGTTCTGAGGGAACAGGGACGGGAGCCCGACTCGAACATTCAGATCCTGGATGTGGCGGTCTGAAATCGGTCACCGGGCCGGAAATGTGCCGGCTGATTGAAGCAAACGGCTGGTCGCTCAAGCGCATCAACGGAAGTAACCATATCTACGCCAAACAAGGGGAGCAAAAGGTCATCTCGGTTCCCGTACACGGAAGCAAGAATCTGAAGACCGGGCTTGCACTTCGAATCGCGCGGGATGCCGGCGTCGAGATTTAGGCTCAGCGTCAAGATCAGCAATGGCGACAACAGGTCCAAGTGGATTACTTCGAGGCACCAGCGCTCGGCAGCGCCACGGTCCGGCCGTCGGATTATGGCGTCGCAATCAGGGACGGCGCACACCTCGGCGCGGCATATTGGGATGGGGCATCCACACACCGAAGGAGCCTTTCGAGGGAACATTGTTCAGGAGAAGAGACATGAGCAAAGTTTGGCTGATCACCGGTGCCGGGCGCGGCTTGGGCGTGGATATCGCTAACGCGGCTCTGGCGGCCGGCCATAAAGTAGTGGCTACTGGCCGCAATACCGACAGGGTAGCCCGAGCTCTTGGCAAATCCGCGGACCTGTTAGTCGTGAAGCTGGATATTACTAAACCCACCGACGCGGAATCCGCCGTCAAGGCATCGGTGGACAAGTTTGGCCGGATCGACGTGCTAGTCAACAATGCCGCAAACTTCTATGCGGGCTTTTTCGAAGAGCTGTTGCCGGAACAGGTGGAACGTCAGCTCTCCACGAGCCTTGTCGGCCCGATGAATGTCACCCGCGCCGTCCTTCCGGTTATGCGAAAGCAGCGTTCTGGCCTGATAATCACAATCTCCTCAACTGCGGGCCTGATCGGGTTTGAATTCGGCACCGCCTACGCTGCGTCAAAGTTCGGCCTTGAGGGATGGATGCAATCGCTGCAGGCCGAGGTCGAACCGTTTGGTATCGACACCATCACTGTGAATCCGGGCTTCTTCCGCACTGAGCTTCTGACTGAGGAGTCAACAAATTTCGCCGAGGGGACGATCGAGGACTATACCGAGCGTAGAGCGAAGCAGATGGAATTCTGGAAAGGCTACAACGGTCAGCAGTCCGGCGACCCCGCCAAACTCGCAAAGGCATTGATTACAATTTCGAATCAGGAAAAACCACCGCGCCGTTTTATTGCCGGCGCAGATGCTGTCGGCACGGCAGAACAGGTGGCTGCAACTCTTCAGCAGCAGACCGAGGCATACCGCGATCTGTCCTCCTCCCTCGCATACGATAAGCCGTAGCAAATGGAACCGTTGGACAAATCATCGTCTTGCCGGCGGCGACATGCTGGCCCGTGATGAATCGTTCGGAGAACCGGAACTGGCGGCGGAACGGGCCGCGATATCGACGTTCGATCGGAACCAGATGGATCGATCCGACCCACCTCGGGAGAAGACAAACGGGTCAGTTGACGTGAAACGCCCAAACCGGAGAAGTGCATTTCCTCTGCGGACACAAAAGCAGGCGATCATCTCCTGCGGAAAGCATCACTGGACTGACTGGTGGCCTATTGTAACGCCTATGCCAGGGGCTGGGGCCCGGTTGCCGCCTCACGCAACCACCCGAGCGCTATCATGTTCGCAGTGTCCAAAGATCGCTTCTTCCTGATCGACAGCTTCGGCTTCATCTTCCGTGCCTACCACGCCCGCGCCCGTTCCGGCGTGCCGCCCATGCGTACCAGCACGGGTTTCTCCACCGAGGCGGTCTACATCTTCAACAACATGCTGCGCAAGCTGTCCAAGCAGTACGACCCGCCCTACATCGCCGCCGTCTTCGAGAGCGGTGAGGCCACCCACCGCGTGCAGGAGTTCGCCGAGTACAAGGCCAACCGCGTCGAAACGCCGCCCGACCTGCTGGAGCAAATCCCCGCGGTGCGCCGCATCCTCGACGCCATGCGCATCCCCATTCTCGAATACCGCGGCTTCGAAGCCGACGATGTCATCGGCACGCTGGCCCGCCGCGCCGAACAGGCCGGCCTCGACGTGGTCATCGTCTCGAGCGACAAAGACATGCTGCAACTGGTGGACGACCACGTCAGCATGCTCAACCCCGCCAAGGACGACGAATGGTACGACCCGACGAAGGTCAAGACTTTCATGGGCGTCCGGCCGGACCAGGTGGCCGACCTGTTGGCGCTCCGGGGCGACGCCGTGGACAACATCCCGGGCGCACCCGGCATCGGCGAAAAGGGCGCCAAGGACCTGATCGAGCGCTTCGGTTCCCTGGACGCGGCCCTGGAACGCGCGGCCGAGGTGGAGCGTAAGGCGTACCGCGAGAGCTTGCAAAATAACGTCGAGCGGATCCGTATGAGCAAGCGCCTCGCGACCATCGCCACCGATGTGCCGATCGAGTTTTCGATTGATGCGGTGAAGGCGCAGCCGCCCGACCCTGCGGCACTCAAAGCCGTCTACAAAGAGATGGAGTTTAACAGCCTCCTCAAGGAACTCGGTCCCGAGGAGGACACGCGGCCGCGCGACTACCGCGTGCTGGAAGACGCCGGTGAGTTGCGCGCATGGCTGGCTGGGATTCCCGAGGGCGCCCCGGCCGCGGTGGCGATTGCGAAATCGGCCGAGGGCGAATTCGCGCTCGATACCATCGGCCTGGCCTGGAAACCTGGCGAAGCCCGCGCCGTGACCTCGGAGAACCTGGCGCATCTCAAACCGTGGCTGGAAGACGCGCGGATTCCGAAGATCGCCTCCGACGTGAAGTCGGCCCTGCTGGAACTGTCGCGCCTGGGCGCCGAGGCCCGCGGCTTCGAGCACGACGTCATGCTCTACGCCTTCCTGCTCGATGCCGACCCCGGCGCCTGCACGCTGGAGCAGCAGGCCCAGCGGCGGCTCGACCTCAAGCTTGGCCCCGCGCCGGAGCAGCACGCCGACATAGCGCTCGAAATCTGCAAACAGCTTGCGCCGGTGGTGGAGCAGCGCGGGTTCCGCAGGCTGTACGACGAGATCGAACTGCCGCTCACGCGCGTGCTGGCGCGGATGGAGCGCACGGGCGTGCGCATCGACCCGGTGGAGTTGAAGCGCCTCTCCGATCTCATGGAGACCTCGATCGGGCGGCTGACCGCCGAGATCCACGAACTGGCAGGCAAGCCATTCAACATCAGCTCGCCGCAACAATTGGGCCGCATCCTGTTTGAGGATCTGAAGCTGCCCGCGCCCGTGAAGTACGGCAAGGGCAAGGTGATTTCGACCGCGGCCGACGTGCTCGACGAACTGGCCGCCGATCACGAAATTGTGCGCAAGGTGCTGGAATACCGCCAGCTCACCAAGCTGAAAGGCACCTACGTGGACGCCTTGCCGCTGCTGATCGACTCCGGCACCGGCCGTCTGCATACCAGTTTCAACCAGGCCGGCGCGGCTACCGGGCGGCTCTCGTCGTCCAACCCCAACCTGCAAAACATTCCCATCCGCAGCGAGCTGGGCCGCGAGATCCGGGCCGCCTTCGTCCCGGGCCCCGGCTGGAAGCTGCTGGTGGCCGACTATTCGCAAATCGAGCTGCGCCTGCTGGCGCACATGTCCGAGGACCCGTTGCTGGTGGAGGCGTTCCGCAACGGCGACGACATCCACACGCGCACCGCCGCCGAGGTGATGGGCGTGCCCCCGATGATGGTCACCCCCCAAGCGCGCCGCGAGGCCAAGGCCGTGAACTTCGGGATTGTCTATGGGATCAGCGGCTTCGGACTGGCCGCGCAACTCGGGATCGGGCGCGCCGAAGCCGAGCGCTACATCAAGAATTATTTCGCGCGCTACGCCGGAGTGCGGCGATTCATCGATGCCACCATCGCCGAGGTGCGGCGCACGGGCGTCACGCGCACGCTGTTCGGCCGCGAGCGCCCCATCCCGGACATCAACAGCCGTAACGCCACCGCCCGTGGTTTCGCCGAACGCACCGCCGTGAACTCTCCGCTGCAGGGCACCGCCGCGGACCTGATCAAGCTGGCCATGGTGCGCATCGACGCCGCGCTCCAGGCCGGCGGCCATCGATCGGCCATGCTGCTTCAGGTGCATGACGAGCTGGTCTTCGAGTGCCCGCCAGCGGAAGTGGAGGCGGTCTCCGCCATGGTGAAGCGCGAGATGGAGAGCGCCTGCGAACTCAAGGTGCCGCTGGTGGTGGACGTCGGCACCGGTGATAACTGGCGGGACGCGAAGTAGGGGAGACGTCTGGCCGCGGGCACGGCGGCCCTTGCCCCCTTTCGGTTGAGCCAAATTCCCGATTCTGCTATCCTCAATACGTTGAAATCCTAGAAATCGAAGTGTCTCCCGGCCGTGGGGCCGGGCCTACCCTGGAGAGGTTCACATGTCAGGCCATTCCAAATGGGCCACCATTAAGCATAAGAAGGCGGCTCTGGACGCCAAGCGCGGCAAATCGTTCACCCGCATTATTAAGGAAATCAATATCGCCGCCCGCAACGGCGGCGATCCCGATTCGAATCCCCGTCTTCGCACCGCGATCCTGGCGGCCAAAGCCGTCAGCATGCCCGCCGACAACATCAAGAAGGCCATCATGCGGGGCACCGGCGAACTGGAAGGCGGCCAAATCGAAGAGGTCATGTTCGAAGGCTATGGCCCTGGTGGCGCAGCCGTGCTGGTCAACGTTGCGACCGATAACCGCAACCGTACGGTCAGCGAAATCCGTCACGCCTTCTCCAAGAACGGCGGCAACATGGGCGCCGAAGGCAGCGTGGCCTGGATGTTCGAGCGCAAGAGCCAGATCTTTGTTGCCGGCGGCAAAGCTACCGAAGACCAGCTCATGGCGATCGTTCTCGACGCCGGCGCCGACGACCTGCGCAGCGAGGGAGACCGCTGGGAAGTGCTCTCGCCGCCCGAAGCGCATGAAACGGTGCTCAAAGCCCTGGAAGCCAACGGGATTCCCCACGAGGAAGCCAGCGTCGCCATGATTCCCAAGAGCCTGATCAAGGTGGAAGGGAAGAATGCCGGCGCCATGCTGCGGCTCACCGAATTTCTGGAAGAGCACGACGACGTGCAGAGCGTCTATTCCAACTTCGATATCGACGAGAAGGAGTTGGAGGCGATGGAACATTAGCCGTGCGCGTGCTCGGTATCGATTGCGGTTCGCAACGTACCGGCTATGGCGTGATCGATAGCGACGGGCGCGATCACACGATCGTCGCCGCCGGAGTGATTCGCACCAACGCCAGGTGGCCCTTCGAAAAGCGGCTGCTGGCGATCGCGGGTGGGTTGCGGGGCCTGATTCGGCAACACAGCCCCGAGTTGGCCGCGGTGGAAGGGGTTTTCTACTCGGCAAACGTCAAGACGGCGCTGAAACTCGCTCACGTCAGAGGGGTCGCCTTGCTGGTGATCGCGGAGGCAGGAGTGGATCTGGCGGAATACTCGCCCTTGGAAGTAAAGGTCAGCGTGGTGGGCTACGGACGTGCCGAGAAATCGCAGGTGCAGGTGATGGTGCAATCCCTGCTGCGGCTGCCGCAGGCCATCGAGTCGGAAGATGCTTGTGACGCCCTGGCGGTGGCCATCTGCCATGCCACGCATGAAGCGGCCAGCCGCAGGCTGGCGTAACGGTTCGCTTATGAGGTGGTCTTTCGTTTTACTCCTGACAAGCTCGCTGTTGGGCGCCGACGGCCCGCGTCTCTTCTACTCGAAGAGCTTTCCCAACAGCGTTCCGGCCTACGTGCAGGTGACGCTCGATGCCAGCGGCGCAACCGAATACCGGGAAGCCGTAGACGACGATCTCCCGTTGAAGTTCAAGCTCAGCGAGGCCGAGGTCGCCGACGTCTACCTTCTAGTGGAGAAACTCGACTATTTCAAGCGCCCGGTCGAATCGGGGCTCAAGGTCGCATTCATGGGCACCAAGACGTTCCGCTGCGAGAAGGGCGCCGAAAAGCACGAGGTGCAGTTCAACTACTCCGAAGACCCTTCGGCGCGTGCGCTGTGGGAATGGTTCGAGCGCATGACCGAATCGGCCCAGCACCGCATTGACCTGGACCGCGCCGCCAAATACGACCACCTGGGCCTGGTGAAGGCGCTGAACCTTCTCTGGTCGGCGATGGACCGCAAGCGGCTGGTGGGCCTGGAGCAGTATCTGCCCACGCTGGACCGCATCGTCAAGAACGAAACCTACATGCACACCGCGCGCGCCCGGGCCGCGGAACTCGCGGAGGCCATTCGCAAGGGCGCGGCGCCGGCCGCGCTGCAGCAGTAGCGCCTGAAACCGTGGTTGAAATCCAGCCCCAACTCGCGTCGAGATCGAGCGGGAGGAGGATGGTCGAATCCTGGGCTGGCCCAGCCGGCGGTCGCCCTTTGGCCGAACGGTAATTGGCGGCGCTTAGCCCTTCGGGTCCATCAGACGGCCCGTGAACAGGATCAGCCCGGTGCGTGTGTCGCGAATCAGGAAGAGAAACGGATGGTCCGCCCGGAATTCCAGACTCGCCGGCGCGCGCACCGCCATCGCCGATATCGCGACCCCGGTGGCCGCGGCCGCCTCTGTGCCCTCCTCGGCGACGTCGATGTAGGCTTTATGAATCACCTGAGAAATCTGTAAGTCCCGGCGGCCGTCGATTCCGGAAAAGTCGGCCGCGCTGCCGAATGCCGAGGGCATCCCGAGGTCCGAGAGCACGGTCACCAGCGGGAAGCCGGCCTCGATGCGGAACTTCGGAATCGCCACCTGCACCGTGTGGTTCTCGAGCGATCCGAGCCAACCCGTCAGCCGGCCGGGATTCATCCCCGCCTCCATGATTTCGATCGCGGCGCCTTGCTTCGGAAGCAGGATGTCGCACGCCAGCCCGGTCCCGGCATACCGCATTTCCAGGATTTGCCCGGCGGAGGTCGCGGCGTATCCGAATTCGCCCGTCTGGTTCATGAAGTCCGCCTGCACGGTTCCGCCCGAGGCGAGCGTAAATGGCGCCGGGTGCGTGCTGGTGCGGCGGAAGGTGCGCTCCCATTTGCCGTAGAAGTAGATGGCACTGGCCAGCACCAGCCGCGTGCGGGTAGTGATTGCGCCCGGCGCAAACAGCTCGCGGATCTTGCCTTGCGTGTGCCGCTCAGTCCACGCGTTAATCTCGCCGCGCGAGCGCTCGAGGCTGCCCACGAAATCCGCCTGGGCCGGCGGCGCATGGTAGACGTTTTGTAAGAGATCGCGGAAGTCCGGCAGGATGTGGAAGCCCTTCTGTACCCACAGGCCGTTGGCATTGAGCAGGCGATTGTCGCCGCTGTTCGCGGCTTTGGCGATCTGGTCCACCAGAGCGGCCAGTTCGGCGTGATACTTTGGATCGGGCTGTCCCTGGCTTTGGCCCAGCACCTTCGCGATCTCTGCCGCCGTTGGGCCGCGCGCACCAGCCAGAACCATGGACATCGCACCGGCAATACTGAACGGCGAGAGCACCAGGTTTCCGGCGCCGCCTTTGGCAAGCTGCGCGTAAACGGACGCCGAAAAGTAGTCCAAGCCCTGCACTACGGCGCTCTCTGCGGCGTTCATGCGGCCGGCCATAACGCACGCCACGAGGGAGCTGCAAAGGAAAACATTTCGAGGCAACCCGAGGGTCCTTTCCGGGGCAGGCCGGAGGGCCTACCCTACATCACATCTTCAACAGGCGGATACTTCCGTTCGAGGTGCTCAAGTCGATCGGCGGCCCGCCGCTGCCGATCTCGCCTTCCATGTGGCTGCGGCTGAACTCGCCCTGCATGCGGAGCTCGAAGTCCGACGAAACCGAACCGTTGCTGGTGCGCGCCATCAGGTGGGCATTCACTGAGCCCGGCACGTGCAGTGTGATGCTGTTGTTGTTCGTGCTGGCCCGCACCGGGACGTTGGCGCCCGGCGGCAATGTCAGCTCGATCGGACCGTTGGAGGATTCCAGGTGCACGGACCCGCTGGCTTTGTCCAGCGTGGCGTGAATACTGCTGTTCGACGTGCCGGCATCCAGCGACCCGGCCAGGCGGTCCACGCGGATGTGGCCGTTCGAGCTGTGCGCCCGCACCTCGCCCTCCACGTCCAGCAGTTCAATCGCGGAGTTGCTGGTCTGCGCATCCACGTTGCCGCGGAATCCCTGCATATGGATATGCCCGTTGGACGACTTGAAGCGCGCCGGGCCCACTCCTTCGACCGTCTCGATCGAACCGTTGGACGTGGTGATCCGTTCCAGCACCGCGTTTCGGGGCACTTTGATAACGAACCGCGCCCCCCAGTTGCCGTGGCGCATCGAAGGCCGCACCACCCGCACCGAAACCGAATCGGCGCTGTGATCCAAATCGATCTTGAGGTTCTCGGCCTCGTCCTGCGACGGGGCGTACTTGGTGCCGCTGATATCCACGGTCTCCTGGTCCCACGGAGACACCTCCACGGACCCGTTGAAAGACTCGGCGGCTAGCCGTCCCCCGCTCTTCAAGGGGAAACTATAGTGGAAATCCTTGTGATACCGCTCATTGCCTCCGAAGTCCTCGAAGTCACAAGCGGTCATCCCGAGCAGAGCGGCTCCAAGGACCGCAAGAAGAATATTTGTGCGCATAGGCTCTCCCCGAACCTTAAGCATACGAAACTCCGGTCCCGTTTGTTCCGGGTCTCGACAGAACCGCGCCCGACCGACCGAGGCGGCACTGGTACTTTTCACGACATTCGCCCGCTATAATGAAGTTTTCACGCTAGCGGCGAGCCGTGCACCCGCGAGGTCCCATGGAGACCATCGGCAAATACCAGATTATTCGCGAGATAGGGCGAGGCGGCATGGGCCGGGTTTACCACGCGGTGGACCCCGTCATGAAGCGCTCGGTCGCCCTGAAGGTCACGCGCTGGTCTCATGTCGATGACGTGGCCGAACGCGAAGCCAGCCGGAAGCAATTGCTTCGCGATGCCCGCAATGCCGGACACCTCGCTCATCCCAACATCGTCACGGTCTACGGCTTTGAGGAAGAGGGCGATCTCGCCTTCATCGTCATGGAATTGGTCGAGGGCACCACACTTGCCCCGCTGTTGCGAGGGACAAAGAAACTCGAACCGGCCGAAACCGTCGCCTATATTCGTCAGGCATGCACCGCTCTGGATTACGCCCACAGGAACAAGATCGTGCACCGGGATATCAAGCCCGAGAACATCATGATCACCAAGGACGGAGTGATCAAGATCGCCGATTTTGGCATTTCCAAGTCCATCCGCGGCAGTTCCCTGGAGGCCACTCGCACGCAGGCGGGCATTGTCATGGGCACGCTGTTTTACATGTCGCCGGAACAGGTCCGCGGCAGCAAGGTGGACGGCCGGTCGGACCAGTTCTCGATTGCGGTGGTGGCTTACCAGATGCTCACCGGCGTGCTGCCCTTTTCCGCCGATGAGCCCACGGCCATCATCTTCAAGATCTCGTTTGAGGAACCGCCGTCACCGGAGTTGTTGAATCCGGGGCTGGTGCCGGCGGCGGGCGCGGTCATCAAGAAAGCCCTGTCCAAGAAGGCGGAGGATCGCTACCCGACGTGTGAGGAATTCGGCGAAGCCCTGGCGGAAGCGTTAGGGGTGGCCGATAGCGCCAACGCCACGGCGTTGCACCCAGTGACGCGCGGCGTCCGCCGGGCAGCGGCCCGGTTGTCGCAGGTTCCCGTCGCGGTGCGGGCGTTGCTCGTGCTGCTCCTGCTGTTGCCTGCTCCTGCCTGGTGGTGGTTTCGCCAGGAGAAGCCGGTGGCCGCGGTGGAAGCCCCACGCGCCGTTGCGGGGCCGCTGATGGCAGAGGGCGAGGTGGATAGCTTGTCGTTTGCCCCGAATGGCTCCGGGTTGGCCGTGGCCGCCGGTCAAAAAGCCCTTCAGTTAATCCGGGCGCCGGACTGGAAACCGGCCCAAACTTTGGATGCCGGCGCGGCCATCGTGGCCGGCTTCGCCCATTCCGGAAATCTGCTGGCGTCGGCCGAGAAGCTTTCGATCCGGCTCTGGGACGCCGCCGACGGCAGGCAGACCGGCGTTTTGGACGGGCACACCGACTGGGTGACATGTCTCTCGTTCTCGCCTGACGACCGGACCTTGGCGTCCGGTTCCGACGATCAGACAGTGCGTTTCTGGGATATCTCCAGCCAAGCCGAACAACGCGGCCTCCGGATCACCGAGGTGTCCGTGACCAGCGTGGCTTTCTCGCCCAACGCTTCCACGTTGGCCTTCGGTTCGCGCGACGGGTATGTCCGGCTGAAGGTGCTGAGAGGCGGCGCCGTCCAGATTCTGGGTCGCCATGACGGGGCAGTCACCAGCCTGGCGTTTTCGCCGAACGGCGCCATGCTGGCTTCGGGTTCCGAGGACCAGACGGTGCATCTCTGGAACCTCTCCACCGCCAACCAACTCCCGGTTCTGCGGATCGGGAACGCGGTGCGGAGCGTAGCCATTTCACCGGGAGGAACCCGCCTGGCTGCCGGCGTGGAGGATGGAAGCGTGCAGCTCTGGTCGTTGCCGGATGGCAAAACGCTGCCGGCGCTGCTGGGCCATCGGGGCCCGGTGACGAGCGTGGCCTTCGCCAAAACCGCGTCCCTGGTATACCTGGCATCGGGTTCCCGCGATAAGACGGTTCGGCTATGGCGGCTGCAAAAAGAGTAACCATTCGCAGCCTCTTTCGCTGGTCGCTGGCAGCCGGGCTGTTGGCTCCAACGCTCATCGCGGCAACCTGCTCGCCGGCCCCCATGAAACCCACCGATAGCCAGAGGGGCACGCTGAACAAGCGCGATTGCCGGATGGCGGAGGTGTTCAAGAACACGACCGGCGATAACCCGTTCGTCGACCTCTACACCATCGCCATTCCGGAAGCCGGCGTGCTCACCGTAGAAGCATCGTCATCGGAGTTCCGCGCGGTGGTGCGTCTCTACGATGCGCGCGGCCGGCGCCTGGGTGGAATGGAGACCGGCTCCCGGCTGCGGGCGGAGGTGCAGGCCGGCCCACACAAGGTGTATGTCACCTCGGAGGGCATCAAGACCGGGACCTACGCGTTGGCGACGAGTTTCACAGCAACGCCCGCTTGCGCGGAGCGCCGCTTGACGCCGGGCGGAGAAATCCACGGCGACCTGAGCCTGGGGGACTGCCGCCACCCCATCAGCCTGAAACAGCGCGGATTGCTGATTGTACAGCTACAGGCATCCGAGCCAGGGGCGGGAGGCCAGGAGCCAGACGCTGGTGGGGACACCGAAATAATCTTGCGCGAAGGCCGGGAGGAACTGCAGAGGGACCGCAACCGAATCGCCCGCGAACTGGAAGGCGACTATACTATCGTGGTGCATCCGGCCCGCGCGCGCAGTGGAACCTACACCCTGCAAACCGCCATTTGCCCCGGCGAACGGGAGCTGAGCCTGAATGTTCCCATCGAGGCAACCCTTACGGATGCCTGCCGCGCGGCGATGGGCGACCGCCCGCAAAACTACTCGCTGAAGGTTGCGTCCGGTACGATTGTTTCCGTGGAATGGCAGGGGCGCGGCGTGGAACCCTTGGTCTCGCTTTCCGGAACGGGCATCGAAAGCCTGGAGGGCAAGCCGCCGCTCGAGCGCGCACTCGGCGCGGGAACTTATTCCATTGCGGTCAAGGTCCCGAAAGAGGAGGCCAGCCCTTATGCGCTGATGGTCCGGGGCCTGTGCCCGGTCACGGAGATCCAACCGAATTCGACCGTTTCGGGCGACTTCGAAAGGGGCTGCAACTCCGCCACGATCCTGAACACCGGCGAATCCGTTCCGGCGGTAGTCTACGATTTGCGGACCGATCAGAACTGCGAATTCAGCCCGGCGATCGAACCCGAAGCCGTGGCCAAGACCGCCCTGCTGGATTTCACGGGTAAGCCCGCCGCCTCGCCCCTGCTGGCGGGGAAAGAATACCTCGTGATGGTGAAGGCACTCGCTCCCGGCACCCAACAGTTTAAGCTGAACGCGCGCTGCCGCCGCGTTTGCGTCGCCAGCGAACTCCGTCTCAACGAGGTGCGGGACGGACAGATATCCGTTGACGATTGCCACGTTGGCGACATGTTGGCGACTGACGATATGACTTTGACGCAGTGGTACCGGTTGAGCCTGACACGCCCGGCCACCGTATCGTTCGAACTCCCGGGCGGCGATTCGGGTGCGACTTTGCTGCTGGTCAATGAGGCCGGCAAGAAGGAGCTCGTCGAAGAGGGTCAGACCATCCGCCGCGCACTGGGGAACGGTGCCTGGTTGCTGGCGGTCAAATCGCCCCATCCCATTTCCTACAAGCTGCGGGCCTCGGTACCCTGCGCCCCGCTGAATCTGCAGACCGATCAGACCGCGGGCACCCTGAGCGAAGCCGACTGCTACGACGGCACGGGTTCGTATTACCGGCGATATCGAATCCTGCCGGACCAGACCGCGGTGCTCGAGCTGACCGCGACGTCGGGAGACTTCGCTCCGCTGCTGAAACTGTCGGACACCACGGCTGTACTGGCTGCCAGTTCCGGCGCGGCCGGAGGTCAGCCGGCGGCGATCCGATCCATTGTGGAATCGGGCGGAGACTATGCCGTGCAGGTCAGCACCGAGAGCCCGGCGGGGGCCGGGGCATTCGACCTTGCCAGGAGGCTGTTTCCGGTGCGGGAACTGGAGCCGAACCAACCGGGCCCGGTGGCGGAGTTCCTGGACCCGGACTGTCTCGAGACCACCTGTATTCATTACTACCGCGTCCATCTGAAGGGAGATGTGACGCTGCACCTGAGCCTGAAAGCGCCCTTTGCAGCGATTCTGGAATTGCTGGATTCGAACTGGAACTTGCTGGAGAAAGCGGGGACCGAAATCAGCCGGAGAGAAATGAAACCCGATCGCTACATCGTTCGGGTGAGCACCAAGAGCCGGACCTACGGCAGCTACGTATTGACCGCGTCCGCCGGGGAATGAGAGTCCAAATGCCGATGCCGGTGAAGCCAGTCCTATCTTCCTGCATGGCCGTACTGCTGACGCTACCCTCGGCGGGGTTGGCGCAGATTCAGGCGGAGTCGAGGCTGGTCGTCAATACGGTCAGCAATAGTATCAGGCTAAACATCGGTTCGAAAGCGCCCGAGCCCGCCGTGCGGGTGCTGGACGAAAACGGCAGGCCGGTCGCGGAGGCAACGGTAACGTTCACCGTCATCTCGGATGCCGCGGGACCGTCCGCCACTTTTCCGGGCGGAGCGAGGTCGCTCGGCGCCACCAGCGACGCCAGCGGCGCCGCGGCGGCCCCCGGCTTGCATCCCAACCAGGTGACCGGCCGCTACCGCATCGAGATCCAAGCCCAAAAGCCGCCGATGCTGCCGCCCGAGGCGCCGGTTTCGATCGCCGCCGAAAACGTGCTGGACATTCAGCGGCTGGTGATGACGCCCGGCGAGGCCTTTGTGAACAACCTATGCAAGAACACCGTGGGCGAACCCAAAGTCCAGGTGCGGGATGAGGCGGGTAAGCCCGTGATCGGGGCCGACGTTACCTTCCGGCTGCCCGCCACGGGCGCTTCGGGCGTCTTTACGGGTGGCAGCGCTACCAAGACCGTCACCACGGACGACACCGGGCAGGCCGCGGTGAAGAGCTTCGTGCCGAACAAGACCAAAGGGGATTTTGAAGTGGAAGCGGTGGCGTCTCTGGTGAACCTCAGGGCGAACGCCGTAATCGCCGGTTCCAACATGAAACAGGGCTGCTTTCCTGCCTTGCTGGTGGTGTTGGGCGCCGGCGGCGCCGCCGGCGCCGCCGCTGCGCTCGCGAGCAGGAAGGGATCGAGCACTACCACTACTCCGCCCACCACGCCCGTTTCCACCATCAGTATCGTTTCGGGCGGCGATCCGCGGTTTGGCGGGGGCCACTGATGATTCGTAGGATTCCTCCCGGACTCGTGGCACTCGTGCTGTTGGCCGACGGCTTCGCGTACGGCCAGCAGTTCTCTGTGGCCGAATCGCGGATCACGCGCCACGCGAAAGCGGCGCGAGACGGCGAGCCCTCCGTGAACGGTTTCAGCGCGCCCGTGCTGGGCTACCTGCTGGATGGAGCCGGAGCGGTTCGCAAGATGCCTGGAGTTGCGGGCGCCACCTGGTTGACCGGGCCGCTCGAGTTCGGTGTCGTGCTGGCGGCCGGGGCCGTCTCGCCGCGCCAGGATTACCTCCTGGGGCTGGCCGCGCCGGACCGCCGGCCAATGGTGCTGCCTTTGGCCGCGCTGGCGGGCGCGCGGACCCTCGACGGCGTCGCCGCCGGCGCGGACCGCGTAGTACTCAGCCCCAGCGGCACGGCAGCGGTATTCTACTTCAGCCAGACAGCAAGTCTGACGATCGTCACCGGCTTGCCGGATTCGCCTGTTCCCGGAGGCAACGTGGACCTCTCCGGCCTTCCTGCGCCACCCGCCGGCCTCGCCATCAGCGACGACGGCAGCGTGATCCTAGCGTCCGCGTCCACCAGCGATGGAGCGGCCGTCTTCGTGCTCTCCGCGCAATCCGCACCGCGGCTGCTATTGAACGGCGGGGACTTTCCGGCGCTCGCGTTTCGGCGCCGTTCTCTCGACGCCGTGCTGGCCGATCGGCTGCGCAATGCCCTCTATTGGGCCGGGGATGTGGCAGGTCCGGGCGAGGTGGTCCTGCTGGCCGGGGAAAGCGACGGCGTTTCCGCGCCCATCGCGGTAGCCGCCTCCGCGGACGGCGCACGGATCTTCGTAGCCAACTCGGGTTCCGCGACCATCGGTTATCTGAGCGCCGCGGGCGGACCACTCACTCTGCTTTCCTGTAGCTGCTCGCCGGCAGCCCTGGCTCCGCTCTCCGGGAACGCCGTCTTTCGGTTGACCGAATTCTCCAACGACCCGATCTGGCTGCTGGATGGAGACGCCAGCGAACCGCGGCTGCTCCTGGCGCCGCAGCCTTCCAGCGGGAGGACCGCCCGGTGAAGGGGCTTCCCGAATGGACGCCGGCACTCTTCGCGGCGTTCTTCTTCACCGCGGCTGCCGGATGGTCTCAGGTGACGATACAGAACAACTGCCCGCTGGACCCCGGAGAAGTAGGCTGGCCCTACAGCGTGCAGCTACTGGCTACGGGCGGGCAGCCGCCCTATACCTGGAGCATCGACAGTCCCTTGCCCAAGGGAATGAATTTTCACAACGGCGGGGATGGGACTCCGGCCCGAATCGACGGCACGCCCCAGGCCGCCGGCGATCTCAGCTTTACGCTGACGGCAGCGGACAACTTAGCCCGGACGGGCCGCAAGCTTTGTTCGCTCAGCATCAAGCCGCAGTTGGCGATCGCGCCGCCGGCGTTTCCCGTGCTCTCCATCAGCACGCCATTTTCCTACCAACTCCAGCCGGTTGGCGGCGTTGCACCCTACGCGTTCACGTGGTCAGGAGCCACGCCCCCGGGGCTTACTCTAAGTTCCAGCGGTTTGATCGCCGGCACTCCCACGCAGGGCGCGTCCGCGCCGTATGTCTTCACTGTGACCTTGCAGGATGGTATCAAGGCGCAGCTTCAGCAGCAGCTCCAGATCACGGTGCGGAATACTCTCACCATCACCACACCTTCGCAGTTGCCGCTTGGAGTGGTGGGCCAAACGTACTCCACTCAGTTGACCGCGCAGTTGGGAACGCCGCCGTACTCCTGGGTGGTGGTTCAGGCCTCGCCTCCGGACGGATTGAATCTCGATACGACGGGCCTGATCAGCGGCACCCCGACGGCGCCGACAACCACGAACTCTTTCGTGGTGAGGGTGACCGATGCGAAGAACGCAACGGATACCAAGACATTCAGCATATTAATCAACAAGACTCCACTGACTGTGAACTCCGCTAACTTGCCGCAAGGCTACGTCGGTGTCCTGTACCAGGCCCCGGCTCTCACCGCCACCGGTGGCATTGGCACTTACACATGGTCGGTCTCGAGGGGGACGCTGCCGCCCGGGCTCGCCATCAACCCCGCGACGGCCGGGATCACGGGCACGCCCCAGCAACCGGCTTCGTTCGACAGTGTCACGCGGACCGCAACTTCCAAATTCACGGTCCAGGTTCAGGATGGGCAGGGCACGGTTGCCACCGCCGATCTTTCCATCGTCATCAACCTGGGTCCGATCATTACCACCACGGCGCTCGATCTGGCCAGTATCGGCAAGCCGTACAACGTGACGCTGGCCGCGAACGGCGGGGTCACACCGTATCAATGGACGACCGCAACCGATTCCGATTCCCTCCGCGGCGCCGGCTTGGACCTGAACCCCAACACCGGGCAGATTACCGGCACGGCGGTTGGACCGCCCAGAGTCCTGAATATCAAGATCGAGGTGCGTGATAAGTTCCTGGCGCTTGGGACGGCTGGCTTTCCGCTAACTGTCACCGACCTGGCTTCGGCCACCAACTCCAACCTGCCGGACGGATATCCCGGCGAAGTTTACAGCGTCAAACTGGTGGCTACCGGCGGCACGGGTAGATATAACTGGAAGCCGGGCGCCAACCTTCCTCCGGGCCTCAACTTGTCAACCGATGGCACGATTTCGGGAACTCCCACTTATGTCAATTTTTATAACTTCATCGTGACTTTGAGCGATGGCAACGTCACGGTGCCAGTAGGATTCAACCTCTCGGTCAAACTCCGGCCCATTGTGCCCCTGATCACGGGAGTGTCCGGCAGCGTTGCGCCGCTGTTGCAGCCGCAGATCAAGGTGTCGCTGCCGCAAGCCTATGCCGTCGATGTTACCGGGACCTTAGGGTTATCCTTCCAGCCCACAACGCAGACGGCGACCGACGATCCGGCCATCCAGTTCTCCACCGGCGGGCGCAGCGCGAACTTCACGATTCCGTCGGGCAGCACGGACGCGGTCTTCGGCAACAGCGCCTTCATCGTGCTACAGACCGGCACGATGGCCGGCAACATCGTTCTCACCGCGGTGTTCACGGCGGCGGGGGTGCCCTTGATTCCCAATCCGACCATCACCCAGACCACCGCCATCCTGGCGCAGAAGCCTGCGATCACCACGCCCCCCACCATCAATCTGAGTCCATCCACCGCGGGCGCCGATTTTGAAGTGACGGTGACGGGTTATTCGACCACGCGGGAGATGACCGATGCCAGCTTCGATTTCGCGGCGAAGGGTAATTTCAACCTGACCAGCGGAACGGTAACGGTGGCCAATTTCGGCGCCGCTGCTACGTCGTGGTACGCCAGTACCGCATCGAGCGCCTCCGGCGGCGCCTTTACGTTCACACAGCCGTTCAAGGTGGCCGGGGACAAGACAGGCATCGCCACGGTGACGGTGACGCTGAAGAACACTTCAGGCACGTCGGCGACGGCAACGGCGAATTTCCCGTAAACCTGCCATGTGCCGGCGCCACACCAGCCACGTTCGCCATCAGGGCGAAGCAAAACCCGCGCCGGTCCGCCGCCGGAAATGGGGAACGTGGTGCCTGTCCCGGTTTTTTGCGGCTAGATCTCTCAGTTAGGGACCGCCGCCCTATACTTCCCAGCTCGCCGCCTGGGAAAAATGTACGAGTCGCCGACTATACACTCAGAGGTCCAAGAACGCACTCGGCACGCCATCTCCTGCCACTCTACGATAGGCCCACATATCGGGCGCAATCGCCGTGCCCTTGGAGGAACGACATCTACGGTTAGGGCGCTTACGCGGCCCAGTAGATTGTGCCCGGATGCGCCGCGACCCTTTCCCAAGGCGGTCCGCCGTGAACCCGAAGATGGTACCATGCCAGCAGTCACGCGCGATGCGCCCGCTGTCGATGATCGCTCACTACCGCATCACCGCCAAGCTCGGCGAGGGAGGCATGGGCGAAGTCTGGCGCGCGACCGACACCCGGCTCAACCGTGATGTCGCCGTCAAAATTCTGCCGGAGGCCTTCGCCCAAGATGGCGACCGCCTGGCGCGGTTCACGCGCGAAGCACAGGTGCTGGCATCCTTGAACCATCCCAATATCGCAGCGATTTACGGAGTGGAAGATGGGGCGCTCATCATGGAACTGGTGGAGGGCGGGACGCTATGGGAGCGGATCTCGCAGGGGCCAATTCCACCGGAAGAGGCAATGCCCATCGCCGGGCAAATCGCCGAGGCCCTGGAGTACGCGCACGAACGCGGTATCGTCCATCGCGACCTGAAGCCCGCCAATATCAAAGTCACGCCGGACGGCCGCGCCAAGGTATTGGATTTCGGGCTGGCGAAGGCTCTGTCCAGCGAAACGGCTGCCGGGAGCCTGGAGTCCTCTCCCACGCTCACAATGCAAGCCACGCAGGTGGGCGTCATCCTCGGGACGGCGGCATACATGTCGCCGGAACAGGCCGGCGGCAAGCCCGCCGATCGCCGCGCTGACATCTGGTCGTTCGGCGCGGTCCTGTATGAGATGCTCGCTGGAAAGCGAGCTTTCCACGGCGAATCGGTCACCGAGACTCTGGCGAGCGTGCTGAAAAGCCAGCCTGATTGGGATGCGCTCCCTGCCGCGACGCCGGCTCCAATCCGCCAGCTCGTTCGGCGATGCCTCACCAAGGACCGAAGGCAGCGATTGCAGGCGATCGGCGAAGCGCGCATCGCGCTGGAGATTCCCGCAACCGGGGACCCGGCGCCTGCTGCCGTTCCTTCAAGGTCGCGGCTGAGCGTCGTGGCTGTTGGAGCCGCGGCTCTGTTCTTCGTGATTGCAGCCCTGCTCGCCTTCATCCACTTCCGCGAGAAGCCGCCCGCGCTGGAACTGGTGCGCTTCCAAATCCCCGCGCCTGAAAGGAGCGGCAGTCCCAACTACCCGGTCCTGTCCCCCAACGGCAGCATGATCGCCTTTCAGGCGGTGGATCGGTCGGTTGCAAGTAGCGTGTTATGGGTGCGGTTGCTCGATTCCCTGGACGCCCGGCCGGTGCCCGGGACTGAGAACGCTTCCGTCCCTTTCTGGTCGCCCGATAGCCGCTTCCTGGCGTTCGCCCAGACAGACAAATTGAAGAAAGTGGAGGTGCCAGGCGGCACGCCGCAAGTTCTATGCGATGTCGCGGGGGATTGGCGCGGGGGAGGTTGGAGCCGCGATGGTGTGATCGGTTTCGGGTCAGCGGGTCACGGCCTGATGCGGGTTTCTGATGCTGGGGGCACGGCAACGCCCCTCAGCGCGCTCGATCCGTCGCGCCAAGAAGTCTTCCACTCAGGCACTCAGTTCCTGCCGGACGGCCGTCATTTCGTATATCAGCGCGTTTCGCGCGCGGCCGAGAACTCCGGGTTCTACGTCGGTTCGCTGGACGCGCAACCGGAGGAACAGAAGTCGAATCGGCTGGGGCTGGGGTGGGGATCTCTCAGGTATGTGGCTTCGCCGGACCCGGTGTGGGGCTATGTTCTGTTGCTGCGCGAGGGCACGTTGATGGGCCAGCGCTTCGATAATCGCCGGCTGCAACCCGTCGGAGATGCCATGCTGATCGCCGGGAATCTACGCGCGTTTGGACCCCCGCCGTACTCGGCTTCGGACACGGGCGTTCTGGCTTACACCAGCAATGTTTCCTCGCTCAGCCAGCTCACGTGGCTCGGTCGAGATGGGAGGAAGCTGGGCACCGTGGGAGAGATGGGGCAGCACCTCGGGGTGGCGCTCTCGCCCGACGGGACCCGAGCGGCAGTGAGCCAGGTGGAAGCATCTAGCGGATCCGGCAACTTCGATATCTGGGTCTATGATCTTACTCGCGGCACTCAGGCGCGCCTCACCGACGATCCTGGGTCGGGCTGGGCGCCAGTGTGGTCGCCGGATGGCAGCCGCATCACTTACACATCCCACCTTGGAAACGCCGAGATCTCCCAGAGAGCTTCCAACGGCGTGGGAAGTGAAGATTTGCTTGTACGATCGGATCAATGGAAGCGTCCGTATGACTGGAGCCCGGACGGACACATACTGCTTTACGGCGCCAGCCTCGGGTCGGAACGGTACGACTTGTGGTATCTGCCTCTGGCGGGAGATGAGCGTAAGCCTAGACTTTATCTTCAGAGCGAGTTCAGCCAATCGCAGGCACGGTTCTCGCCAGACGGCCGCTTTGTTGCGTACACGTCAAACGAAACCGGGAGAAACGAAATCTATGTGCGGCCGTTCCCGCAGGCTTCGGGCGGGAAGTGGCCAGTTTCCACGAATGGCGGCACGGAGTCCCACTGGCGTCGCGATGGCAAGGAACTGTACTACCTCTCCGCCGACTCGAGGATGATGGCGGCGGGCGTCACCACTACTCCGGCGTTCAACCTGATTGGTAATCCCAAGCCGCTCTTTACCGCGCCGGTTCTGGGCAGCGGCGCAACCCGCTACGACGTCACGGCCGACGGCCAGAAGTTTCTAGTGGACGCTGCGAGCACGGACGCTGGGGCCTCTCGTCGTTCGGTCATCACGGTGGTGCTGAACTGGCCGACGCTGTTAAAGAGATGAGCCTTGCGGCCCGAAGCAAGCTCGGGCCGTTACGACAGGCCTTCAGTCTGGTATGGGTTCGATCCCTGTCCGACCCGTCCTCGGGCCTCAATACTGAGACTGGACTGATTTGTTCTCGTTCGGGCCCTGTTCAGGCTCCTTTAATTTCACGTGTATTGGGCCTCAACTTCTGGAATCCCTCCCGAGCAGTCACGCACCGCTTAACTACAGGGCTACGGAGCGCGTGCCTAGAGCTAGAACGCCACCATGATACCGTTCAGTTAAGGACCGCCGCCCTACACTTCCCAGATCGCCGCCTGGTACCAATGTACGAGTCGCGGACTATCTGCTCGGAGGGAGGCTTCCACATGAACAGCATCGCTGCTGCGGAGGGCTATCGCCAGCTATCGACCAAAGTGCTGAAGCATATACCTGCTCTGGATTCATCTCAGTCATTGTTCGGGAAGTCATGCCGCGGACCTGATTCTAACTAACTAACCGGAATGCTGGAACGCTCGGTTCTGACGGAATCAACGCGTTACGCGGCCGTTGCGGCCGGTGGTGGGGAACCAGAGGGCGGCGCCGGCACTTCGCCCGATTCCAGAGCGGTCAAGATCCGGCCCAGGCTCTTATTGAACTCGGCCGAGTCATCGAAGGTTCCCTGGAACGGTGTGACGTTTTGCTCGCACAACGTCTTAAGCAGTGGGTCCTGGTGCCACGGCGAGTCCGCATCCAGGCAGTCGTCGATTGAGACCGGCAGGAGCACCCTACCGGTCCCTTCCGTCTTTTCTCGCCCGATAGCATGCTCTAACTCGAATCGCCATCCGGGACGCTCGGCAGCCGACCGCGAACAGATCAGCAGCACGCGGTCAAATCTCGCGATCTGCGACTCCATTTCTTCGACGATCACGCGGCCGGGCACTGCGTCTTCTTTGTAGAAGTACGTTTCGACGCCGGAGTGGCGCAGTGCGTCGTTGAAGCGGCGCGCAATTTGCTCGTCGGGGCCGCCGTAGCTGATGAAGACCGTCCGGTAGATGTGGCCCAGCCCTACCTGGTGCGGCACCGGTTCCTGCTCGGAGTTGAAATACGAGATCGCTTCGATATCGGTACCAGCGAGATTCCACTCGTGGGCATTCACTCCCATGAACTGGACCTGTTTCGGTTTGTAGATCCGCACCCGTTGGAACGACATCTCCTTTCCGAACATCTCGCCAGAGTGCTGCTGGTAAAGCCACGCGAGTCGATTCTGTTCGGCCGCTGAAAGTCCGGCCTCGTTCATCGCGATCTGGAGGTCTTGAACGCTATTGACGTTCAGGTGGCCGGTGGCCGGGACCTTGCAGCGGTCAACAATGACATACTCTTCGGTGCCCGGGCGCAGCAGACCCGCCGATTCCAGCTTGGCAAAGAAATCCCGACCGATTTCGTCCCGCGCCAGGCAAACCTCGCTCACCTTTCCCATGAATGCAGCGTCCTCGAAGAAGCAGCATCCGTTGAAGCTGCAATTATCGAAGAAGCGAGTTCGCCAGAAGTATGCAGGGCCCTGGAACCACATACTTTCGAACGACGCTTTGCCCCAGAACCATGACCAACTGAAGTTCGTCTCGCCCGGAAAAACGAATCCGGTCCCTTCCGCGTCTCCCGGTGAGACGACGGTTTGAAAGAAGGTCGTATCGCCGTGGAACCGCGCGCGCCAGGCCCAAAGGCGGCCGCGCACCTTGGTCCAGGAGAGGTCTACTGTGCTTGCAAACGTGGTGTTCGAGAAGGTGACGTCGCCGATCCACTCCGCGTCCGTCCCACGTACCGGACCTTCGAAGAACGCGCGGGGCGCACGCAAGCCGCGGAGGAGTTTGGTATTGGAGAGATCGACGGGCCCGGCGATCCGGGCGCCGGTCAAGTTCAGACAGAAATCGAGAATGTGCCCGTGCAGATCCAGACTACCGATTTGCTGGCCGGAAAACGGGTCACCCTGGGCGCCACTCCGCAAGCGATCGAGTACTTCATTCTGTTCAAGCACAGCTCACCTTCTGGCGGACGCCACGAGACGCCTCCACCCTTAAAATACGCCCGAATCCGCGCGCGTGGAAGGGGCGCGTGGAGCGCACTCACATGGCGCGAGTGAAACCTGGTGCGAAATTCCCTTCCCTCCAGCAAACGGGCTCTGAAGCGATGGTTAGGACGCGAGAAGTCATCTCCGAGCAGATCACGCGCCACTCGTACGAAGCAGGGTTTTAGAGCCATGGGCACGCATGAGTGATGGCCAGCGCTTATTGTTAAGTGAGCATTGCGCCTAACCCACCACCCTCGTCGGTTCGTTAGGCGACGTCCCGTCCGGGTCGTTCGCGATAGCCCCCGGTGGCGCTGGAATCGGCCCGCTCAGGATTGGGTCCTTAGAGGCCCGCATCCATCGGTCCAGCCGTCCGCGCATTTCGTCGAGAGCCGCCTTGGCAAACGGATCGCCCGCGGCGTTGCGGGTTTCGTTCGGGTCGAACACCAGGTCGTAGAGTTGTTCGTGGTCCACGGTGCGTTCGCGCCATCCGTTCTGCAGCCAGTAGGTCTTGCTGAAGCCGTCGTCGCAGTTGGGCAGGTTCGGGTGATTGCGGCCATCGTACTGGCGGATGTATTTCCAGCGGTGCGTGCGCACGGCGCGCTTCGGTTCGTAGGCGGCGTGGTAGTTGACCTCGGCGAAGATCTCGGTGTGGATCTCGCGGGCCGTGCCGCCAATCAGGGGCAGCATCGATGCGCCCTGCAGCCATGCGGGGCCGGCGATATCCAGGAGATCGCACACGGTCGGGAAAATGTCGATGTGCGAGACCATGGCGTCGACGACTTTGCCGCCCGTGAAGCCGCCCGGGCCGCGCAGGATCAGCGACACGCCCATGCCGTGGTCGGTGAGGTTGCACTTCATCGCCGGGAACGCGATGCCGTGGTCGGTGGTCGAAATCACCAAGGTATTCTCCGCCAGGCCGTTGGCTTCGAGAGCTTTCAGTACCACGCCGACGCCTTCATCCATCACGCGGGCGCTGGCTTTGAAGGCGGCGATATCGGCGCGCGTCTCGGGCGTGTCGGGAACGGGCGCCGGAGGCTGGCAGAAACGCGGATCTTCGCGCGGACTGGGGCGGCGAAACTCACGGTGCGTCTCGAAGAAGCCCACGTCGAGAAAGAACGGCGCTTGCGGCGCACGAGCCAAAAACTCCGCCGCGCCCGGAGCCACATCTTCGGTCCGATTGCCCTGGAAAGACCGCACCTCGTCGTAGCCGATGGTTTTCGGATCTCGGGCGATATGTTGCAGGCCGACCAGCGCGCTGTGATAACCGGCGGAGCGCAGCGTGTGCAGGATATGCTGCCGGTAATCGGCGAGGACAAAGCCGCGATGGGCCAGGCCCAGCATGCCATTGCTGTGCGGGCACATGCCCGTGAGCAGGCTGGCGCGGCTGGGGGAGCAGGTGGGCGCGGCATTGAAAGCCTTGCGGAAGATCGCGCCGCCCTCCGCCAGCCGCTGCAGATTCGGCGCCGGCACCGCGTGGCCGTAGGGCTGCAAATAACGGCCGGTATCGTGGGAATGGAGGTAGAGAATGTTGGGACGCGCACGCGTGTTCTGTGCCGACGCGCTGGATGCGCCCGCCACGCAGGCGCCAAGGAAATTCCGCCGTGCCAACTTTCGGAGTGCCATCAGTCCGTATTATGAACCTGGCGTCACTCGCGTGGGCCGGCGCCAGGAGCTTCGCCGCCGAAACGGATGGTGGAATCGACCGAGTACACCTTCACCCCGGCCTGCAGCGGCCGGAGCATTTGCAGAGCGATGGCGGCCCCACGAGTCCGAATCGCGAAGTGCGTGGTGGCCTGGCGTTCCAACGGCCACTCGCGGGCCGCGAACGGCGGAATCTGGACATCGAAGGCCTCCGAACAGACCGGCTTCAGTTCCGATCCCGCATGTCCCTCGGACGGCACCGAATAGAGGCTGCCCGAAGAGTAGCAGACCGATGCCGTTGCCGGACGCGCGGAGGTGTTGGTCAGCGAAATCAGCCCGTTTTTCAACTCGGCCACCTCACCCGAAAACCATGGGTCGCGCATCGGAAAGGCGGCTTCGCGAACCGAGTCAATCAGTTGATCGCCCGCCAGGCACTCGGTGACGCCGGTCACCGCGATCACCGGCCCGCGCTCCGCCGACGGCACCGGCTCAATCACCCTGACCCAGGCATTGGCGGTCTCCTCCGGAATCTGCAAACGGTATTGGCCGCGTTCGCCCGCATCCAGGCGGACCGCCATCCCGCTGCGACCCACCAGCCCAACCAGGCCGCCCGACTCGCGGTGCGCTTCCACATCGACCGTTACCGGCTCGGCGCCCAGGTTCTGCAACTCCACCGCGGACCAGCAGCCCCCGCCATAAGTGAGGGCCGCAAGGACGGTTTCCACCTTCCCCGGCTGCCCGGCCGCCACGGTAACCAATCCGGCTAAGAGAAGACTGCCGCGAAAACTGCCCATCCTGGTAACTTATCGGCCGGAACGGCGCCTTGCGCTACGGCGTCGTATTCCGTGCTACTTCAGATACCACGGCACGTTGATTACCACCGTGCGGCGGTCGCCTTTCACCAGAATCAGGGCCTTCAGCAGCGAGGCCCTCTGGTTGTGCAACAGGTAGTGGTACCACCGGCTTTCGACCAGTTCCGGAATGACGACGGCGACCGTCCGTTGGGGATGCCGTCGCTCCAGTTCCAGGATGTGCTCCACAATCGGCATGACTACGTAGCGAAAGGGCGAGGGCACAAATTCCAGTTGCGGCGCGCGCATTCCGGCTGCGCGCGCCGGACCGGCGACGTGATCTTCCCACTGGCGCTTGACCTCTTCGCTCTCCTCGCACTCGATATGAATCGCCATCACGTCCGGCGAAATGTTCATGGCGAAACGCAAGGCTTTGGCTGTGATCAGGCTCCAGCGCTGCACGGGGATGATGGTCAGCGGCGGGTTGGGCGCGCCCGGAGCGAACTGCATGGGCGCCGCGATCTCGCGGCCGACCGCAGCGTAGTGTCTCCTGACAGCCATCATCGTGGCGAGCAGCAGGGGAATCAGGAGGAGAGTGATCCATGCGCCCTCGGCAAACTTGGCCGCAAGCACGACGAAGACAGTGATGCCGGTGGCCGTGGCGCCGACCGCGTTCACAGGCAGGGCGTAGCGGGCGCCCGGTCCGCCCGTGCGCTTCCAGTGCATGACCATGCCGGCTTGGGAGAGGGTAAAGGCCAGGAACGCGCCGATGGCGAAAAGGGGAATCAACCGGTCGGTTACGCCGCCGAATACCGCCAACAGGAGACCGGAGATCGCGGAAAGAACCAGGATGCCTTCGGAGTAAACCAGCCGCCGGCCGCGCGAGCCGAACGAGCGCGGCAGATAGTCGTTCTCGGCGATCACGCGGCACAGTCTGGGAAAACCCGAGAACGAGGTGTTGGCCGAGAAAACCAGAACCAGAACAATGGACGCAATAGAGGCGAAGTAGAACCAGCCCCTGCCCACAATGGCGCCGAGCAGGAGGGAAAGCGTGCTTTGGTAGCCCGGGCCGCCCGGATCGGTGGCGCCGATATGGTAGGCCTGGCCCAGAAAGGCGATGCCCGCGAGCAGGGCGATCAGGATGACGATGATCGCGGCGAGCGTGCGCCGCGCCACCGGGACGACCGGTTCGTGAAAGGCGCTCACGCCGTTGCTGACAGCCTCCACGCCGGTCATCGCGGCGCAACCGCTGGAGAAGGCCTGCAGCAGAAGCCAGACCCCTACGGCCGCCGTGGGCGCCGGAAATGCGGGCGGCGCCGCCACCGGCATGGGGGAACCGCCGGCAGCCAGCACCTTGCCGGCGCCGATGCCCAGTGCGATCACGAGCGAGCCGACAAAACAATACGTGGGCACCATGAACACCAGGCCGGCCTCGCGCAGGCCGCGCATATTGATCAGGGTGATCGCTGCCAGGATAGCCAGGCACAACGAGAGGATGTGCGGCTGCAATCCCGGCACCGCCGACACCAACGCGCCGACCCCCGCCGAGATGCCGACCGCCACGTTGAGAATGTAATCGATCATCAAGGCGGCCCCGGCGAGCAGTCCCGGGAACGGGCCCAGGTTTTCGCGCGCCACGGTATACGAGCCGCCGCCGCCCGGATACGCTTCGATGGTTTGCCGGTATGAGAAGAAGACGATGGTGAGCAGCGCGATAATGGCGAGGCTGATGGGGACGATGTACTGATTGCCCAGCGCACCCAACGGCCGCATCACGGTAAGTGCGGCTTCCGGCCCATAAGCGGCGGAGCTCAGGGCGTCAAGGCCAAAGATGGCGATTCCGGCGAGAATGCCGATACGCTGGCCGCGCTCTTCGATGGTGGATAGCGGCCGTCCGAGCAGGACGTCAAGGATCGACATGCCCTACCAGTATGCTACTGGTCCTGCAACACGCGCACGGCCTTCTCCACGGGCTCGAGCAGCGGGATCTCCAGGCCGAGAGGCGCCGTCCTCAGGTCGGCGAACTTGCGCGCGCTCACCATCACGCGGCTTTCGAGCGAGCCTACGGCGCTGTTATAAGCCTCCACGGCGCGCTCCAGGCCGCGGCCCATGCGGTTCCAGTGCTCGGCCATATCGGAGAGCCGTTTGAAAAGTTCTTTGCCCAGGAGGCTGATTTCGGCCGCGCTCTGCGCCAGCTTTTCGTGGCGCCATCCGTAGGCCACGGCGCGCAGCAGGGCGATCAGCGTGGTGGGGGTGGCCAGGATGATGTTCTGCTCCACGCCGAATTCGATCAGCGACGGGTCGGCTTCCAGGGCGGCGCTGAAAAAGCATTCGCCGGGCAGGAACAACACCGCGAATTCGGGCGCCTCGTCGAACTGCTCCCAGTAGGACTTGCGGCCGAGCGACGTCATGTGGGCGCGCACCTGGCGGGCGTGGTCGGCGAGGCGGGCCTTGCGCGTGGCGTCGTCGGTGGCGTCGATCGCCTGCAGGTAGCCATCGAGCGGCGTCTTGGCGTCCACCACGATGGTTTTGCCGGCGGGCAGGCGGACCAGCAGGTCGGGGCGGAGGCGGCCTTCTTCGCCGAACAGCGTGGCCTGCCGGTGGAAATCGCAGTGATCGAGCATGCCGGCCATCTCCACCACGCGGCGCAACTGGATTTCGCCCCAGTGGCCGCGCGCGCTGGGCGTGCGCAGCGCCGTCACCAGCTTGCCGGTTTCCGCACGCAGCAGGGACTGCGTATCGGCCAGGTTGCGGACCTGTTCGTGAAGGGCGGCGTACGCGCCGGCGCGGGCCTTCTCCATCTCCAGAATTTTCGAATCGACCTGTTCGAGCGAGGCGCGCACCGGAGTCACCAGGTCGGCAATGGCCTGCTGGCGCAGATCGAGATCGCCGCGGGCGGCTTCCTGGGTTTGGGCGAGCGTGGCCCGGGCCAGATCCAGGAAGGCCTGGTTGTTGCGCGACAGAGCGTCGGCGGAGAGGGCTTTGAAGGCGTCGGAAAGCTTCTGCCGGGTCTCGTCGAGCAGGGCGAGCTTCTCGGCGGCGGCGCGCCGTTCGAATTCCACGCGCGCCTGCAATTCGGCTTCCCGGGCCGTGAGGGTGGCCAGCGTGGATTGCAGTCCGGCAATGCGCGCGTCGCGGTCGCGCAACGCCGCGGCGGCTTCCGCCTTCCAGGAGCGCAGCAGCAGCCACGCCATGGCGAAACCGGCGATAAAACAGAGGACCGGCAGAATGTTTTGCATTGCTCCAATTATCGCGCGTTGCAAGGCGGAGTGGCTACAGTTTGTCCACTTCCTGGCGCGCGGGGGCCGACGATTGGGCCCCCATCCGCGTCACCGATATCGCTGCCGCGGCGTTGGCGAATCGCAGCGCGGCCGGGATTGCCTTTCCTTCGGCCAGCGCCACCGCCAGCGCCGCATTGAAAGTATCTCCCGCGGCCGTGGTGTCGCGCGCTTCCACCGGAAAGGCCGGCTGGTGCAAGATCAAGCGCCCGTCGCTAAAGAAACAACCCTGGTCGCCCAGTTTCAGAATCACCGCGCGCGGCCCCAGCAAGAGCAAGGCCTCGGACAACGAGGGCGCATCGTCCACCGACACGCGGGCTGCCGCCCGCCCAAGCAGCAGGAGTGCCTCGCTCTCGTTCGGCGTCAGGATGTCCACCTGCTCCAGCAGCGCGCGCGCGAGCGGCTGTGCCGGCGCCGGGTCCAGGATCGTCGTCAGGCCCTCCGCCCGCGCCAACGCCAGCGCGGCGGCCACGGTGTCCAGCGGGCTCTCCAGTTGGAACAGTGCGTGCGATGCGCCGTGAAAGACGCGCCGCATGGCTTCCACGTCGGCGGCGGCCAGCGCGCGATTGGCGCCGGAGGCCACCACAATGGAATTCTGCCCCGACCGGTCCACCCAGATCAGGGCCACCCCGGTGGGCTGCGATTTGGCGGCATGCACGCTGGAAACGTCCACTCCGGCCGAAGAGAGGCTGGCCTTCAAGTGGTCGCCGAAAACGTCGTAGCCAACGCGCCCGATCATGCGGACCGGCACGCCACCCTGGCTCAACTTGCCCGCCGCGCATGCCTGGTTGGCTCCCTTGCCACCCGGAATCATTTGGAAATCGCGGCCCAGAACCGTTTCGCCGGGCGCCGGCAGATGCTCCACCGATACCACGAAATCCATGTTCAGGCTGCCGACCACCACCAGCCCGGCCATTATCGCCCCAGGTCGATGCCGAGTTTCTTGAGCTCTTCGGAGTAGTAGCGGCGGTGCAGCAGGTCCCACTCTTCGGAACCCTCGGGAACCTCGCGCTTCTGGCTGCGGATCTTCTGGCGGGCGGCGCGGTCCACCTTGTCCTCAGCCAGCAGCAACTCGGTCATGTTGCGCAGAATCTCCAGCCGCACGGCGTTGGTGTCCTTGTTCTTCAGGCGCACTTCGCGGCTCTTGCGAAGCATCTCCACGATCTTGTGCGAGATCTCGGTCACCTTATCCCGGGAAAGCTTCATGGCATCGCCGGTGTCGCGGCCCGAAGCCCGTACCACCTTGCGTTGCGAGATCAGCGTGTTCTTGATGCGCCGGAACATCTCCTGGTAGCTGACGCCCTCGCGGCGCATGTACTCGCTGTACTGGCTCAGCAAATCGCGAACTTCGTCGTTGAGACGATCCTCGACTTCTAACTCCTGACTGATGGCTTCGGCGATTCGCTCGGCCACGAATTGCGGATTCGCGGTGTCGATGGTGGCGGGTGTCAGACTCTTCACGAGTTGCCGGGAAATGTACGCGACGAATTCTCTGGCAAGCAGCATTCTGGATGGGCGAACACGTAGTTTATCACGGCAGCGCCTTCCAGTATGCGCTTCCGCCAGTCTGTCCGGCGCGCAAGCTGCGGATGGCCATCTTTCCGCTGTCGTCCAGGGTCACCTGGTAGAGCGGCAGATCGCGTTCCTGCACCGCGTACACGCCGTTCTGCAGAGCCCAGGATTCTTCGTAGTTGAGCGCCACGTATGGGTTGGGGCCGGTCACGCGCAGGCGGAATTGCGCTGTGGGCGCTTCGTAATTCGCGTAGCTGTAGCAATGGCCGATGCATACCCGGTCGATCATGTGGGTCAGCGCATTCACATGCAGGTAGGGATCGTCGATCGCGCTCACCAACCGGTGGCCCGCCGGCACCTGGCCCACCGCGGCGGCCAGGCGGTCTTCGAAGGCGTTCAGCAGCCGCTCGTCCCGGTACAGGAAGCCGAGGAACAGCAGCGCCACCGCTGCCAGCCCGTAACGGTGCAGGGTGCGAGGCCGCGCGCCGGCTACAACCGCGCACAGGCAGACCCCCGCCGGCAGCGACATCCGGTCCGAAATGTACGCCGCCTGCAAACCGTGGCCGATCATGGCGGTCGGCAAGATGGCTACCAGCGCCGCGCACATCAGCCATACCTGGAACGGAATGGACTCCGCCACCTTGCGCGCGCCCAGTTGCAGGAAGACCTCTACCAACAGCAGACCCAGCATCACCGCCAGGCCGGCCGCGGTCAGGTAGTATTTGTCATCGAATACCCAGGCTTGGTCGGCGCCGCTCCCCAGCAGCACCTGGCGCGGATACCATTGCGCGAGCATCGTGGTCCGCGCCGCCACGTGCACCAGGGCCAGAAATGCGGTCCACCCGGCCAGCAGCCAGACCCGCCTGCCTGCCTGCGTGCGCCTTGCCAGGAACACGTAGGCCAGCACGGCGAGTCCCCAAAGCACCGGCAGATTGTGCCCCAGCCACGCCAGCGCGAAGAAGGGCAGAGCCCGGGCCAGACCCCGGACGGAACCGTCCCACGCCAGCGCCAAGCCCCAGAAGCACAGACCCAGGCTCAGGTAGAAATTGCAGAAACCTGCATGAAAGACCCAACCGTATGCCAGCATGACGAGTGCCGGCAGCAGGTGCCATGCCCGCTGTCCGGAAGCCGTCCGGATCCAGTGGAAGGCGCCCCATAGGAAGACCAGCACCGAGAGCGCCACCGAAGTCCGCTGCGCCGCGTCCGCGCCGACGGTCCCGAACAGAGCGCTCAACATCCAGTCGAAGAGCACATTGGTGGTCTGCGGGACAATCGTAAGACCCTTGGCCTGCCCGGTCTCGATCAACTGCGCCAGCCAGGCGTTGTAGATGTGGCTGGCCAGGTCGCCGGCCTGCAGCCGCGCCTGCCAAAAACAAGGAATCATCGCCAGCGCCGTGGCCCCCGCATAGAGAAATCGCGCCCGCATGTCAATTAGAGTGACACAATGGGCTGTACATGCCCGAATTCGACGTGGTCGGCGTGGGGTTGAACGCCACCGATACCCTGCTCATCGTTCCCCATTTCCCCGCCTATGCCGGCAAGGTCCCGTTTCAGGAGGAGTTCCTCAGCCCCGGCGGGCAGGTGGCCAGCGCCATGGTGGCCTGCGCCAAACTCGGCCTTCGCACCAAGTACATCGGCTCGATCGGCGACGATCTGCGCGGCCGCATCCAGATGGAAAGCCTCCAGGGCACCGGTGTGAACCTCGACCACGTCCAACGGCGCAAGGGCTGCGCCAACCAGTCGGCCTACATTATCATCGACCGGTCCACCGGCGAGCGCACCGTGCTCTGGCGCCGCGAGGAGTGCCTGCGCATTCGAGCGGAAGAAATCGCCGAAGACCAGATTGCCTGCGCGCGCCTCCTCCACATCGACGGCCACGACACTGCGGCGGTGGCGCGCGCGGCCGAAATCGCGCGCCGGCACGGGATTCCGGTCACGGTGGATGTCGACACGATCTACCACGGTTTCGACCGTGTGCTGCCCAACGTGGATTACCTGATCGCCAGTTCCGAATTCCCCACCGCCTGGACCGGCGAGACGGATCCGTTCCAGGCCCTGGAGACCATCCAGAACGAATACGGGATGCGCGTGGCGGGGATGACGCTGGGCGCGCACGGCGCCCTGGCGCTCGAGAACGGTAAGTTTCACTACGCGCCTGCCTTTGTGGTCAACTGTCTCGACACCACCGGCGCCGGCGACGTATTCCACGGGGCCTTCTGCTATGCTGTCTTGCAGGGAATGCCGATGCGCGAAGCACTCGATTTCTCCAACGCCATGGCGGCCCTGAATTGCACGGCATTAGGCGCGCGCGGTGGTATTCGCGGCCTCGATGAAGTGCGCGCCTTGATGGCGCGGGCCGAACGCCGCTCGCATCCGGAATTTGCGGCGCGCACTCTTCAGGCGGCATCCAACCAGTAGATGTTCCCGTTACGCGATACACAGCCGAGCTACTCCAAACCGGTCGTAACGACTCTGCTGATCGTGGTCAACATGCTGGTTTTTCTCTTCGAGTTCTCGCTTGACCCGGAGTCGCAAAACGCGTTTGTCGACTATTACGGCCTGATCCCCGAACATTTTCGATTCGCCAGCGTCCTCACCTCCATGTTTCTGCACAGCGGCTGGATGCACGTGCTGGGCAACATGTGGTTCCTGTGGATTTTTGGCGACAACATCGAAGACATCCTGGGCCACGGCAAGTACCTGCTGTTTTACCTTTCCTGCGGAGTGGTCGCGGCGCTGGCGCAGGTGGCCGCCAACCTCGATTCGCACGTCCCCATGGTGGGCGCCAGCGGCGCCATCGCAGGTGTCATGGGCGCGTACATGATCAGGTTTCCGCAGTCGCGCATCCTCACGCTGTTCACGCTGCTGTTCTTCTTTGTAACCGAAGTGCCCGCGTGGCTGATGCTCATCTACTGGTTCGGCCTGCAGTTCCTCAGCGGGGTGGGAAGCCTCGGCACGAACCAGGCGTCGCAGGGCGGCGTGGCCTTTTTCGCGCACATCGGCGGTTTTGTGGCAGGTATCGTCCTCATCCACGTGATGGGCTCCCGCCAGCGCTACACGCGCCGGCGCGATTTATATTGGTAATGAAACGGCAAGTCACTCTCTACACCCGTGCCGGCTGTTGTCTCTGCGACGATGTCAAGCGGGTACTGCTGCAGGCGCGCGCCCGCGTGGACTTCGACCTCACCGAGGTGGACATCGATGGGGACCCGGACCTGCTCCGCTTGTACAATGACCAGGTACCCGTCGTGACCATTGACTCTCACAAAGCCTTCAAGTACCGCGTAGACATGAAAGAACTCCTGAAGAAACTGGCGGCGCGCGCATGAACCTGGATGTCCTGGCCATCGCCGCGCACCCCGACGACATAGAGCAGACGTGCGGCGGCACGCTCATCCGCATGGCCGAAATGGGTTATCGCACCGGCGTGCTGGATCTGACCGCGGGAGACATGGGCACGCGCGGCTCGCCCGAACAGCGCATTGCCGAATCCGAAACCGCGGGAAAACATATGCTGCTGAAGTGGCGCGGCAACCTGCACTTCCCCGACGCCCGCCTGGAAAACACCATCACCGCGCGTATGACGCTGGCGGTGAAGCTCCGCGAACTCAAACCGCGCGTGGTGATCCTGCCTTACTGGGAAGCCCGCCACCCTGACCACTACCGCGCCAGCGAAATCGGCTTCGAAGCCTGCTTCCTGGCGGGTTTGAAGAAGCTGGACGAATACAGCGAAGCGCACCGGCCATTCAAGATTCTCTACGCCAGCGTGTATGCGGAAGTGAAGCCCTCGTTCATTGTCGATATCAGCGCGCAGTTCGAGCGCCGTATGACCGCGCTCCTGAGCTACGAATCGCAGTACGGGGAAACCATCGAAGGCGGCACGCTGTTCCCGAACGAGCAGGAAATCCGCGACCGCCTGGGCGCGGTGGCGCGGTTCTACGGCAACCTGATCGGCGTGAAATATGGCGAACCGTTCGTGGTCAAGGAAGCCATCCAGATCGATGACATCGTGACCATGCCGTCGCGCTCGATCTAGCCGCAAGGCTCACTTAACTTAAACAATAAGCGCTGACCGTCACTCATGCGTGCCATTGCTCTACAATTTGCTCTGTACGAGTCGCCCGTCATTCGTCCACGAGGTTGCCTGCCGTCCGAGCACCGTGGCGCTCTAGCCGGCAACAGCCCGGCCCGTCCCCGGCCAAATTTGAACCCGGAAGGTGTCTGATATGCCTTGAGCGAACAAGCCCGAGGCGAATCTTGCTTTTTCGGTGCTGGTACCGGTCGATTGCACCGCCCGCCCTCTCCCGCCGGCAGCCAAATGTGCGGCAAGAACGGCCTCCAACCGAAACGCCTCAGACTCAAGGGCATTCTCCTGATGTCGAGGCAGCCTTACGGAGTAATTCCCTGGCAATTTTGCGGTTATCACCTGCCTCGCTGTTGCGAACTCTCTTGCGATGTTTTATTCTGTCCGGAGGCTCTGGGGCGAGGCCATCCCGCGCAGACAGAGGTAGTGGCGAAGGTCAATATCGAAGAGGTCACGAGTTATGCCGTTGGCAGGTTCGAATGCATCCGTTCCGCCTTCGGAGGATCTGAACTGGCGCGAACCCTTCCTCACATTTCTCCGTGACAACTCTCTTCCTCAGCCGGTGCGTTCCCGCAGAACCGGCTTAATGCTGCTCCTGCTCGGTGGCGTCGTGACGGGTCTCGTCATCATTCTGATCATGCTCCTGCGTCCGGAAGAACCTCCGGACACGATTCTCCACGGTTCACAAGTGGATCGCATCTTGCAGGTCCAAAATGAGGCCGCGGAAGTCGAGCGCGAGAAGAATCAAACGATCTTGCTCATTGCGTTTATCGTATTGTCCATGCCAGCGTCCTTTTTGGTACAGCGACTGCTTTCGAACCGCGGACGCCGCACGCTCGCGCCGGACCTCTGGGTGGAACTTGACCGCCTTCCTGGCAAACGGCCGATCGTCCTACTGCGCTCTTTCACGCGCGATCCATCCGACAGCATGTGGCAGGCGGGAGACTGGCTTGAGAAAGCCGTCGTGGACGCGCTGCGCGACTTCGGTCCAGCATTGGCCATCGGCAGGCCAGCCGAGAAACTGCCGCCCGTAGGCGCGGCCCGTATGTACGTGTCCGACGTAAAGTGGAAGTCGGTTGTCATCGAGACGCTCGCTACCAGTCAGTTGGTCGTTTTGTTCGCCGATGCCACCAAGGGATTTCTCTGGGAAGTTGGCGCTGTAGTCGAGCGCGTCGATCCTGCGAAAGTTCTCGTCTGCCTCCCGCCCGAACTCCCGGCCAAGCGCCGGCAGCGCGCGTGGGCCGAGTTCGTCGCCGGCACAGAAAACCTATTTCCCGTGCCACTGCCGCGAGATCCCGATCACGCCATCCTACTGAGGTTCGATGATTCGTGGCGCCCTATCTTACAGGGTCGGTCCTCCCGATTCAAAGCCGTCAAAGCCGTAAAGGCCGCAGTCCGTGCTTGTGCCGCTTCAGCCGCCTAGCGCGAAACGGCCTTCCCTAGGGCCTGGCGGGCGAAGTGTCAATTCGTACGACTTGAATCGTCTGCTCCCGCACGGGTGCCCTCCTCGCTTCCGGGATCGACCACGCTGCGGCGATTTCCGCAATGAGCGGAAAGTCTCGTAGATCTTCGGCATGGTGGGCTGTCGATACAGCGGTGGATGCTCTTTGAGTAGTCGTTGTCGTTCTCGAAGCCGCAGCGGCAGCAGGCGTACAGCGGATACGCGATCGCACATCGCACGGCGGCCTGGAAGCGGGCCGCATCCTGAAACGGAAGGTCCGTGTGACTGTCACCCGATTTGACAATCCACCCCAGGTCCCCGTAAGCTAAATATTTAACGAACGATAGTTGGAGACGTGTGTCAATGAGTACCGAGTTCCCCTCCAAGAACGGCATCAAGCGTCAGTGGCATGTCATCGATGCCCAGGATGTGGTCCTGGGTAAGCTCGCCAGCAAGGCCGCCATGCTGCTGATGGGCAAGACCAAGCCGGCTTACACGACGTTCCTGGATACAGGCGATCATGTGATCGTGATCAACGCGGCCAAAGTCAAAGTCACCGGCCGCAAAGAAGATAACAAAGTTTATCGCCACTTCACCGGTTATCCGGGCGGACTGGTGGAAAAGAGCTTGCGCCGCGTCCGGGCCGAAAAGCCCATTCGCCTGGTGGAAGACGCCATTGCCGGCATGCTTCCCAAAACCAAGCTCGGGAAACAGATGTTCCGGAAACTACAGGTCTATGCGGGTGACCGGCATCCGCACGCGGCGCAGCAACCCACCGCACTGACCGTAAAATAGGCAGGAAGGTACCGTTAGTGGCAGCGACGATAGTTCAATATTTGGGTACGGGCCGCCGCAAGAGGTCAGTGGCCCGCGTTTTCTTGCGGCCCGGCAAGGGCGATATCAAAGTCAACAACCGTGCGTTCGAGAATTATTTCCCCACGGAAACCGCGCGCGCCGTGGTGCGGCAGCCGCTGGCGGCCACCGAGACCACGGACAAGTTTGATCTTCTGATTCTGGCGGATGGCGGCGGTGTCGCCGGCCAGGCGGGCGCGGCTCGTCTGGGAATTTCCAGGGCCTTGGTGGAGTTTAATGCGGAACTGCGTTCCCGGCTGAAGAAACTCGGCTTCTTAACCCGCGACCCCCGTCAGCACGAGCGCAAGAAGTACGGCCAAAAGGGCGCTCGCAAACGGTTCCAGTTCTCCAAACGCTAGTTTCCCCGCGAAGCCGGGGAGGGTGGTTTCCCGTTCCCTCCCGGGTTTTGCCAATCGGGCCGGACGATCGGTTTGGTCGCCGCGGCCTTCTAAGTCTCCGGTTCCGCCTGCGCTGTGCAAAATCTCGCTTTGGACAGCAGGCGCAGGGTGGAACAATCGGACGGCTAACCCGGGAGTTTGCATGCTCCCAAACTTGATCAGGAGGTAGTTTGCCCGCGATATCGATGAAAGAGTTGCTCGAAGCTGGCGTTCACTTCGGGCACCAGACCAAGCGCTGGAATCCGAAGATGAAGGAATATATCTTCGGCGAACGTAACGGAATCTATATTATCGACCTGCAGAAGACCCTGAAGATGTTCAAGGACGCCGCCCGCTTCGTGGGCGAGATGGCCGCGCAGGGCAAGAACGTGCTCTTTGTGGGCACCAAGCGCCAGGCGCAGGAAGCCATTTCCGAGGAAGCTACTCGCTGCCAGATGTATTTTGTGAACCAGCGCTGGTTGGGCGGCCTGCTCACCAACATGCTGACCGTGCAGAAGTCGATCAAGCGGCTGAAGGAACTGGAGGCGATGGCCTCGGTGGAAGGCGGCTACGCCGGCCGCCCCAAGAAGGAAGTCATCCGGCTGGAGCGCGAACGCAAGCACCTGGATCAGAATCTTTCGGGTATCAAAGACATGCCGGGGCTGCCGGATGTGCTGTTCGTCATCGATTCCAACAAGGAAGCGATCGCCGTCAAGGAAGCGCGTCGGCTGGGAATCCCGGTGGTGGCCATCGTGGACACCAACTGCGATCCCGACGAAGTGGACTACGTGATTCCCGGCAACGACGACGCGCTGCGCGCCATCCGTCTATTCGCCAGCAAGATCTCCGATGCGGTGATCGAAGGCCGCGCCTTGGCCACCGAGCACGATTTCACGGCCGACAAGATTGTCTCCGACGAGACCCCAGCCGAGGAAGGCATGATGGAGTACACCGAATACGTGGATCCCAAGTATGCCGAGAAGATTATGGCGGAAAGCCTGAGCATGGAAGAGGAACCGGCTCCAGCTTCGCGTAAGGGCCCCGTTTCCGAGACCGCCGAACTGGCCACCGAGGCCGCGGCCAGGGAAAGCGGACACTAGCGTGGCGCGGGCCTCCCGGCCCGCGGAGCAATCTAGGCGCGGCCTCCCGGCCTGCGCAATGGTAGTTCTTGAAAACGACGGAATCATTATGGCCGAAATCACCGCAGCATTAGTGAAGGAACTGCGCGAGCGAACTGGCGCGGGCATGATGGAATGCAAGGCCGCCCTGGCCGAGGCCAAGGGCGATGTCGCGGACGCGGAGGTCGTTTTGCGCAAGCGTGGCATCGCCTCGGCCGGTAAGAAAGCGTCGCGCGCCACCAAACAGGGGCTGATCGGCAGCTACATCCACCACGGCGGCCAATTGGGCGTGCTGGTGGAAATCAACTGCGAGTCGGACTTCGTGGCGCGTACCGGCGATTTTCACGAACTGGTTCACGACGTCGCCATGCATATCGCCGCTGCCGACCCGCGTTACGTGCGCAAAGAGGATGTCCCCAAAGAGGTGCTCGATAAGGAACGCGAGATTGCCCGCGACCGCGCCCTCGGCGAGGGCAAGCCCGAGAAGATTCTCGACAAGATCGTCGAGGGCCGCCTGGTCAAGTTCTACGAAGAGGTCTGCCTCCTGGAACAGCAGTTCGTCAAAGAAGCTACGCTGACCATCGGGCAACTGGTGAAGACCAAGATCGCCAAGTTGGGCGAAAACATCAGTATCGCCCGGTTCGTCCGCTTCAAAGTGGGCGACTCGGCGGCGCCGGAAAGCCAGGCAGCCGAGCGGTAAATGGCGCCCTTCCAGCGTATTCTGCTCAAATTGAGCGGTGAGGTATTGGCTGGTTCGGCCAGTTTCGGGATCGACGCGGACCGCGTAATATCCCTGGCGCGCGAAGTGGCCGATGTGGCGGCAGCGGGCGTGCAAATCGGCATCGTGGTGGGCGGCGGGAACATTTTCCGTGGGGTCGCCGCCGCCGCCCGGAAAATGGACCGGGTCACCGGCGACCACATGGGCATGCTGGCCACCGTGATCAACTCCCTGGCCCTTTCCGACGCCTTGGAGCAGATAGGCACTCCCACGCGGGTGATGAGCGCCATCGAGATGCACCAGGTGGCCGAACCGTACATCCGGCGCCGCGCCATCCGCCATCTGGAAAAGGGGCGCATCGCGATTTTCGCGGCCGGCACTTCCAATCCGTATTTTTCCACCGACACGGCAGCGACGCTGCGCGCGCTCGAGATCAAGGCCGACGTGATTGCCAAGGGCACCCGGGTGGATGGCGTTTACGATAAGGACCCGCTGAAGTTCCCCGACGCCGTCCGTTATCCGGAGATCAGTTATCTGGAAGTGCTTTCCCGGGGACTCGGTGTCATGGACGCCACCTCGGTCGCCATGTGCCGGGATAATAGGCTGCCGATTATCGTGTTCAATCTGAACATGACAGGCAATATAATGCGTATGTCGATGGGTGAAGCCGTCGGCACCGTGATTCATTAGCCGTTCGGAGAATTCGCTATGAAGACAGAGAACGCAGCACCATCCAGCGGTTCAACATTTAACTCGGTCAAAGAGGTCGAGGCGAACGTCAAAGCCCGCATGGAAAAGGCCATTTCCGACCTGCAGCACGAGATGGCATCCATCCGGACCGGGCGTGCTTCCCTGGGAATCCTCGACCATATTCGGGTGGACTATTACGGCACCCCCACGCCCCTGAACCAGGTGGCGAACCTGCACGTTCCGGAGCCCTCCCTCATCACCATTACGCCGTGGGACGTCTCGCAGATCGGACCCATTGAAAAGTCGATCCGCGCCTCCGACCTGGGTCTGAATCCTTCCAACGACGGAAAAGTCATCCGCCTGCCGATTCCCCCGCTCACCGAAGAGCGGCGCAAAGAACTGGTGAAGAAACTGCACGCGATTGCCGAGCATCACCGCGTTTCCGTGCGCAACGTCCGGCGCGATGGCAACGAAGCCGTCAAGAAACTGCTCAAGGACAAGAAACTGGCTGAGGACGACGAGAAGAAGGCCCTGGACGACATCCAGAAGATGACCGACGCCTACATGCAAAGAGTCGACGCCGCCGCCAAAACCAAGGAAAAGGACATCCTGGAAATCAAGTGACACAGGCTTCGTGCCTGTGTGCCTTACCGTATGCATCCTACACCGGAGCCCAGCGCCTGGTTTGTCGTACGCGTGCCCGCGTCGAGCGCCAACCTGGGCCCCGGCTTTGATGCCTTGGGCCTGGCTCTGGGCGTCTACCTGACTTGCCGGTTCCGGCGGAGTCACACCCTGTCGATTTGCGCGGCCGGCCGCGATGCCGAGAGCATCCCCACCGGCCCCGATAACCTGATCTGGCAGACCGCGTTGACCGTGGCCCGCGATTTGAACGCCGAGATGCCGCCGGTCGAGCTCCAGATCCAGAACGACATTCCGCTGGGCAAGGGTATGGGTTCGAGTGCCGCGGCTTTGACCACCGGCGTAATTATCGCCGACCAGTTGCTGGATCTCCATTGGAAGCCGTTGCGCATACTCGATGAGGCCGCGCGTCTCGAAGGCCATCCGGACAACGTCGCGCCGTGTACGCTAGGCTCGATTGTGGCCAGCGCCATCGATTCCGGCGGCGTCACGCGCTCCATCCGGCTCGACCTGCCGCGCCGCTTCGGCCTGGCGGTGGTGGTGCCGGATTTCGACCTGCCCACCGCCAAGGCGCGCGCCGTTCTGCCCACGGGTTACAGCCGGGAGGATGCCGTGTTCAACGTGCAGCGCGCATCGCTGCTGATTGCTGCGCTGGCCACCGGCACCGTGTCGGCATTCCCCGCCGCCCTGGAAGACCGTTTCCATCAACCCTATCGCGAAGCCCTGGTGCCCGGCCTGCGCGAGATTCTGAAACTGCGTGCGCCGGGCCTGTTAGGCTGCGCGCTCAGCGGCGCCGGGCCGTCCATCCTGGTCTTTTTCGAAAGCGGCTACGAAAGCGTCTGCGACCTGGTGCGCCAGATCTTCCGCCTGCACGGGCACGATTCGGAGACGTTGTTTGCGAATATTGCGGATCATGGGTTTGAATTGAAGCGGGAGTCGGAAGACGGAAGGGAGTAGACCTATGTATTCAAAACCGCACCTCGGCCTGCTGGTAATTTGCTGTTTGGAGTTCTCCATACCCGCGGTCGCCCAACTCGACTCGTCCGCGTTGCGCGGAAAGTTCGGCGCGCCGCTCCACCGGGAAACCTACCGCATCCCCTCAGGATTCGACCTCATTGTCGATTTCGGGGCAAACGGTCAAGCCTGCAAATTGGAACTCCCGGCTTTGATGCCCAGCCACGAAGCCGTCTCGAACACATCTGTGATGAGGGCGCGAATGTATGCCTTTCTCTGGGAACTGGTGCCGCCTGCGATGCGCGGCAAGGAGCTGGGACAGCGGATGCAGGCGATGGGCGTGATTTCGATGCTGTCTGTGGATTACGATTACGTCGTTGTCAATGAGCTGCGGCATGGGGATCAATTCGGCAACGATACCATAACCGTCACCTTTAAAGACAACCAGTGCCAGGATCCTTCCGGCCGGTAGCATCAGGAACCATTCAGCCCGACGCCCTCCTCATGCCTCCACCCGGTCCTTCCGGGGCCGCCCCGTCAGCCCACCCGCCCTTCGCAGCTCGGGGAAAATGCGAGCCCAGATCGCCACCACCAACAGGGTCCCGATCCCGCCGATCACCACTGCCGGCACCGTGCCGAACCACTGTGCCGTGAGGCCCGACTCGAACTGGCCCACTTCATTCGAAGCGCCGATGAACACCGAATTGACCGCGCTCACGCGCCCGCGCATGGCATCCGGAGTGGCCAGTTGCACCAGGGTGTGGCGCACGATGACGCTGACCATGTCGCACGCGCCCACAAGCACCAGCACGGTCATCGAAAGCGCTACGTTGCGGGAAAGCCCGAAGACCACCGTGAGCGCGCCGAATCCCGCCACGCCGCACAACATGGCCGTACCCGCGCGGCTGGTGAGCGGAGCATGGGCCACCACGATCGCCATCATCACCGCGCCTATGCCCGGCCCGCTTCGCAGCATCCCCAGGCCCGCCGGCCCAACCGTCAGGATCTCTTTCGCGTAGATCGGCAGCAGCGCCACCGCGCCGCCCAGCAGCACCGCAAACAGGTCCAGCGACATCGCGCCCAACACCAGTTTCTCCCGCCAGATGTACCGTAATCCTTCCAGCACCACGCCCAGACGCGCCGTGCCGCGCGGCGGCTGCGCCGCCGCCACGCGGATCAGCGAAATCAACGCCAAACCGGTGAGTGATGCCGTCGCCGAAGTCGCGTAGACCGCGACCGGGCTGCCCGTCCACCCATAGACCAGCCCTCCCGCCATCGGCCCCAGCACCATCGCCCCTTGGATGATCGACGATGCCCAAGCTACCGCGTTCGGGAAATGTTCTTCGGGTTGCATCGCCGGTAGGATCGCTTGCGACGCCGGGCCGTTGAACGCCCGCACTACGCCATTCAGCACCAGCGCCGCGTAGATGGGCCAAACGGAAACCAGCCCGCCCACCGTCAGCCCCAGCAGCAACAGGGAAACCAGGGCGAACGCCAGGTAGCAGCCCCGCAGGATGCGCTGCCGGGGGACGCGGTCCGCCGTCTGGCCGGCTACCAGGAACAGCAGCACGCCCGGCAGAAACTGCGCCAGGCCGACCAGGCCCAGGTCGAGCGCCTTGTGGGTCAACCCGTATACTTGCCACCCTACCGCGACCGCCTGCATTTCCGCCGATGCGGTAACCAGAAAGCGCGCCGTCATGAAATAGCGAAAGTTCGAGTATCGAAACGCGACCCGGCCCTGTGCCATTTTGCAGGTAAGAGTCCAGTGTCCCACAGTGGGGTAGGCGTCCTTGCCTGATCTCCATGGTGGAACTGAGCGCCTTTCGCTTTCGACCTCAACCCTGCTTGCGCAGCATCCAAGATCCCAGACGCTCTGCGTTGGCTCCAGACCTGCCGGCCCACGCTCGACGCAACCGTTCTGATGGCCGCGACGGCCGAGCAGTTCGCCGGAATAGCCGAGATCCCCGGCCAGATGGACGCCGTGCTGGTAAGGAAGCCCGCTGGGATGAGCGGTGAAGACCTGCGGCACTTCCTGTTCGACGGGCTCGCGAGATTTCGCGATTTGAACTTATCTCACGGAGAGCTGCCGCCTAAGCCGGTGCCCGGAAGCGGCGAAATCGATCCCGCGTATTTCCAACCGCCGTTCGCGTTCACAGAGGCACAGTTCCGGGAACTGATGAAACACCTCGAGGCGCCGGAAACCGAAGTCCGTCGCGACGCTTACCCGGATTCCACCGAGTAACCGGGGCTTTCCCATGGCCGATCCGTTCTTGCTCAGTCACGCCTGCGGCTTCAAGCAGTTCACCATCGCCGGGCCGCTCGTGCCCGTGAGCATCCGGGACCAGATGCTGCGCGCGAAACTCGCCGTGGATCGGTGTTACGAACAAGGCCTGATATCCGGTGGACGCCCGCTGCTGGTCCTGGGCGCAGGCGCGGGAGGCGCCACCGCAGCCATCCGCGCCGCCGAGTTGGGCTTTCCGGTCACGCTGATTGAGGCCGCTCATCAGGCGTTCGGGCGACAAAATCGGTGTGCGACCCGGTGGGTGGATCCCACGCAATATGATTGGCCGGCGGATCATTGGTGCCTTGGCGTTTTTCCGTGGAATCGGCCGCCGATGCCGTTGCCCTGGGCGAGTGAGAGGTCGAGCGTGATCGCGGCAGTCTGGGATCGCGAGTTGCGGCTGGCCCGGATGCGTGCCGGTGGACTTCTCATCTCATGACTTGGTTTAGGCCGGCCGGGGCGTGCCGCCCGGGCCACACTTCTTTGGCGCGGCAATCTACGCGGTTGGATTCGGCATGGAGCAGAGCTCGTTGGGCAACTACCAGGGATTCGAGTTTTGGGACAACGACCCCTTAGAGCTGCCGCGGCTGGGACTGCCGCCGAAGCCTGTACCCGGCCCTTGGCGCGCCCTGATCGGCGGCGCCGGGGATGGCGCTTTGCAGGATTTCATCCGAATCACGACCGGCCTTCGTTCCGCTGCGGACCTGCTGCGCCGCTTGCCAGGAGAGGTACAGACCGGCGCACAGCAGTGGGTTCACAGCGTGGAAGACCAGGCTCAGCGCGCGGCCATCTGGTGCCGGCAAGAGCACGAACACGCGGTCTTCGCGCGTCTTGATGATATCTATCTACAAATGGCAGATCGATCTTTTGTTCCGGAACCCGCGCGTCCGGCAGGGATTGGTGCAAACGCTGAGCGCCGTCCCGCGCCACGCGGACGGGATAGACCTGACGCTGGCTTACCGCTGCACACATTTCGCGCGGTGCTACGGGTTGAATCGATTTTTGGTTCTGCTGCTGCTTCGATTCGCCGCCGAGGCAGGGCTGCCGATTCGTGAACTCCCCTCGACGGGCGTGTACTCCGTTGCCGGCCTCGGTCACAGGTGTGGCAATCCGTGGGCCTGCCACGGCCAACCGCACGATGTTCAGTTCTTCTCTTTTCCCAATTGCGCCATGCCTCGAAATCCTCCGCACCAGAGGCAGGATTTTGATGCGCTGGTTCTGCGTCTGGGCGTGAAGCCGCCGCCGCCATTTTCCGGGGCCGTGCCTCTGCTGATCACCCGCCAGATACTGCCCTACCACGCGCCGTGAAGGGCCTGTTTGTGGCCCCCTGAACTCAATGGTGGAACTGAGCGCCTTCCGCCTTCGACCGCAACCCGGGCTGCGCCGCGAACCAGTCCAGGTGCCGGCGGATATCTTTCACCAGCATGTCCGCCAGGTCGCGCGTAAATCCGTTGCGCACGACCACCCGCTGCACCACCAAGTCCTGCCGGTTGGCCGGCATCGGGTAGGCAGGGACCTGCCATCCCCGGTCGCGCAGCCGGTCGGCCAGATCGTACAGCGTCCAATGCGCGTCTTTCTTGAGCCTCCACGCGAAGACCGGAAGATCCTTGCCATGGCTGACCAACTCGAAGGGGCCGAGGCCGGCAATCTGGTTGGCGAGATGAACCGCCACGTCCTGGCAAGCCTGGTGAATGGCCCGGTAACCGGATCTCCCCAGCCGGATCAGGTTGTAGTATTGCGCCACCACCTGGCTGGCCGGCCGCGAGAAATTGATCGCCAGCGTTGGCATGGTGCCGCCGAGGTAATCGACGTTGAAGATCAGCTCCGGGTGCAAATCGGACACCTCCCGCCAGATCACCCAACCCACGCCGGGGTATACCAGGCCGTATTTGTGGCCCGATGTGTTGATCGATTTGACTCGGGGCAATTGAAAATCCCAAATCCGTTGCGGTTGCAGAAACGGCGCTACAAAGGCGCCGCTGGCGCCATCCACATGAATCGGGATGTCGAGCCCGGTCTTCTCCTGCAGTTGGTCGAGGGCCGCGCTCAAAGCCTGCACGTCCTCGTAATCGCCGGTGAAGGTGCTGCCCAGCACGGCCACGACGCCGATGGTGTTTTCGTCGCACAGGGCGGCGGCTCGCTCCGGGTCCATCACAAAACGGTCTCCTTCGACGGTAACGGAGCGTTCCTCGACGTCCCAGTACTTCACGAACTTGTGCCAGCAGACCTGCGTGTTGGCGCCCATGATCAGGTTGGGCCGGTCGGCTGATTTGCCGGCTTTTCGCATTCTCTCCCGCCAGCGAAACTTGAGTGCCAGGCCGCCGAGCATGCAGGCTTCGCTGGAGCCGATCGTGGAAGTTCCGAGCGCCGCTTCCGGATCGGGCGAGTGCCACAGTTCGGCCAGCATGCGCACGCATCGCATCTCCAACTCGGCCGTTTGCGGATACTCGTCCTTGTCGATCATGTTCTTGTCGAGTGTCTCGGTCATCAGCTTCTGCGCTTCCGGCTCCATCCACGTGCCGCAAAACGTGGCGAGGTTGAAGCGCGAACTGCCGTCCATGATCAGTTCGTCGTGAATCAGATGATAGGCCGTGCTGGGCGGCATCTCCTCGTCTGGAACGGCATGCCTGGGCGCTGGTCCGAGCAGCCAATGACGGGCGTACATGGGTCTCATGACGCGCAGAATTTCGTGTTTGGGGTGAGTTGGCTCGTCCATGAATCCGGGAGGCGCAGGCATTCCCGCCTGCGCGCACACCTCATGCCGCCGACATCGCGCGGCGCGACAGAGCTTCCCGCAGGCGGTCCAGTTCCCGCTGCAGCCGGTCCCGCTCCGGGCCGGCCAGTTGCGCCATGGCCAACAGCGTCTCCGCCGTCTGGTAGCTGCGTCTGGCGGCGCACAGCCGGGATCCGTCAACCAGAGAATGGCCGCGCTCCAACTCGCGCCGCAGCAGGACCGTAAGCTGCCGGTCGGTCTTGGCGCGAAGCTGGGCGAGTGAACCGGATGCGGGTGCGGTGTTCATATGGAGATCCGTCGGGCTCTCACCATATAGACGTAAAAAGCAGCCAATTCGGTCCAATATTCTCGGCGGAGGAGGCGCCGCGGTACTCCGGGGAAAACGGTACGCGGACGCACTCAGTCTCCGTAACACCCATGTAATGAAGGGAATATGGGGCCGGGGCTATTTGTCCGCCGGGTCCGCCGGGTTAACAATGCGTTACTTTTTGGCGCCGTTTTCGGTCATACCCGGCGCGGGCGCCGGCTTGTCGTTTCCGTAGTTGGCAACCAGGTATTCGAGCAGCGCATCGCGCTCTTTCACCGCCGTGCCCCAACCCGCCATCTTGTCCAGTTCCTTCACCCATGTGGCGCGGGCCAGGCGCTGCGAATGGATGATCCGCAAGCTGTGGCACGGCACGCAACTGCGCGCTTCTTCCTTTTTGCCCAGGTCGAGCGTGGCCTGGTCGGCCGCCATCGCGACGCCGAATAGTCCGAATGCCAGCATGGCGAATTTCATAGCTTCTCCACCGTGACACCCACGCGATCGATTCCGTTCCACAGGTAACCCGAGGGATTCCACGCCGGCACGATCGGCTGCACGCGGCCCGCGGTGTCGGTGGCGCGCGACAGGATCGTGTAGTAGCCAGGATCGGCGGGCGTCCAGTTCAGCGTGAAGAGCCTCCACGCGAAGGGCAGTTTCTGGGCGGAAAGCTGCGCTTCGCGCCACCGGCTGCCGCCATCGGTGGACACCTCCACCCGCTCGATCGCGTTTTCGCCGGCCCATGCGAATCCGCGAATCACCGTCGGCCCCAGGTTGATCTTCGACTGGTCCTCCGGGGCCGTCAGCGACGACTTCACCGGCATGCCTTCGATCACCTCGAGTTCGGCCGGTTTTGGCGCCGAGCCCGGCGGCAGGCTGTACTTCGGATACCGGTAGCCCGGGTTCATGAAGAAGCCCTTGTTCTCCTGCGCCGACACCGTCAGACGGATCACCCACTTCACCCAACTGGTGCCATCCCATCCGGGCACGATCAGGCGCGCCGGGAAGCCGTGGATATCCGGCGACTGGCCGTTCATCTTCAGAGCCAGCAGCGTGGCCGGGTGCATGGCCTTCGGCATCGGCATCGACCGCACGAAATCCGGCGTGGCCGCCAGGCCGGTATCGGCGCCATCGATTTCGAGAAAGGCTGCCTTCTGGTCCGCGCCCGCCAGTTTCAGAACGTCGCTGAGGCGCGGACCGCTCCATTCGGCATTGCCCACCGCGCCGCGGCCCCACTGAATGCCTGGGACTTTCGGCGTGTAGAACCCGCGCCCGTTACCGGTGCATTCCAGGGTGGCCGGCACCGTGTGCTGGGGCAGTTTCTGCAACTCGGCCAGCGTCAACTCGACGGGTTTCGACACCATCCCGTTGACGGTCAGTTTGTAGGCCGCCGGAGCGATCGCCGCCGGACGCGGCAGGTGCTGCCGCACGAAGAAGGCGTCGATCGGAGTGACCCAGGAATCGAAATAGCGCAGAGGCGTTTCCAGGTCTTCAGGCCGGTCATTGTGCAGGATCATGGGCCGCTTGCCGGCCACGGTGACGCTGTCGTCCGCCCTGATTTTTCTGGCGGCGGCCGCCGCCAGAACCGCGACAAACATCTGACGCCGATTCGTACGCATGCTTCAAAGCCTAAACCAGCGCGATATGGATTCGCAAGATGGACCCCATCCGGCTAAAACGTGAACCTGATCTGCGATTCCAGCCGGCGGTTGTTCGCCGTCTCGTAGAAGCCCTCGCCGTTGGGGCCGCCGGCGACCTGGTTGGCGCGGCCGAATAAAGGCGAAGTGATGTTGCCGATGATCGGTCCGGGGTTGGTGTGGTTGAGGAGGTTGCGGATGGACATCGAGATCACCAGATTGAAACGGTGGCTGGTGGTGGGCGAGCCGATCACATTGCGCAATCCCCCGGCGGCGCCGGCAACCGGTCCGGATGGACCGCCGCCTCCGCCTCCACCTCCACCCGGTGAAGGCCGCGTATCTCCGCCCCCACCCGTGCCGCCGCGCTCTTTGCCAAAACCGATGGTTTTGGCGACGCGCAGATTCATGTTGATCTGCCCTGGAGAGCGCCCATAGTTGCGGGGCAGCAGCGGTTCGCCTGGCGCCGGGTTCGGGTCGAGCAGGCCGTAAGGGGTGGCGATGAGGCCGCTCTTTGCCGGGTTCGATGGGATGCCTGGCCGCCCGTTGAACAGCGTCGTGCCGAACAGGTCGCTACCCGCCGTGATGTCGAAGGGCGCGCCCGTCTGGGCCACCGCGAACGGGCTGACGCGCACGCTGCCCTTCAGATTGACCGAACCTCCGGCGGTCACGCGGTGGCGGATATCCGTGGAGGCCCGTCCATACTCGCCGGCAAAGTCGTAAGGGTTAGCGGGAAATGTGCCGAGGCCATCGCTGTTGCTCATGGCCTTGTTGAACGCATAGAAACTGAACAGCGACAGACCGGAGTTGACCTTGGCGTTGACGTTGGCGATCACCTGGTTCTGGTTATACAGGCCCGACGATTCCATCAGGAAGATCGGTCCCGGCGCGCCCGCCGGAAAGACTCCGCGCCACGGCGCGTTGATGTCCGCCGAGCGAAAGACGTGCAGTCCGTGCGAATTGGTGTACGTCACCGCCAGCGTGGTGTTGCGGGGTAACTGGCGCTCCAGGGTCACGGCACTCTGCATGAGGTAGGGCGCCCGCATGCGTGCGCTCACCTCCTGCGTCGTCACCACGGATTGGAATCCGGCCAGCGAGGCCAGCGGCGGCACGCTCGGGAAAAAGTCGGGATTGGTGACCACGTATTGCCGCTGGATGATGCCGTTCGAGCGCAGCGCCGCCAGCGTGCTGGCGAGGGCGAAGCGGTCGTAGAACATGCCGAAGCCGGCGCGCAGCACGGTCTTGGCGCGAGACTTGCCGGAGCCGCCGGGGGCCCAGGCCACGGCGACGCGCGGCGCGAAATCGCGCCAGTCGCGGATGTTGCTTTGCGTCTCGTAGCGGAAGCCCAGGCTTAAGGTCAGGTTCGGCCGCACCCGCCAATCGTCGCCGCCGAAGAGGCCGGCGTCCAACTGGTGTACCGCAAGTTCCGGATTGCCGGCGCTGATGCTGAACTGGGTGGCGCCACCGCCGAGGGCGCGGATATCCGCGGCGGAATAGCCCAGTTGGCGGAAGTAGAGGGTCCGGCGATAGCGCTCGATTGATGTGATGGGCGTCTGTATCGGCTGGCCGGGCTCCAACGGGCCGCCGCCGAACGTGAACGTCCCGTTGAAGTTCTGCTGCGACACACTGTCGTCCAGTTGGGCGCGCAGGCGCACGCCGAATTTCCACGAGTGCCGGCCGCGGAGCATCGACGTGTAGTTCTGCAATTCGAAGCTGTTCTGGATATCGGAGGAGCGGCCCACCGCGGCGCCGCCGCCGGTGAACGAACCGAGCACCTGCAGCGCCGGGTCGGAGTTGTTCGCGGTCTGCTGAACGGCGCTGCGGTAATACTGGAAGCGCGTCTCGTTGATGGTGGCGCCCAGGACGGCGGTCTCCGCCCCCTGGACGGTTTGGTTCAGAAACTCATTGTGGTAGCCGCGCGAGATCAGGTCGAAGCTGCCCACGCCGACGTTCTGCGCGCCGGCGCGGGTCACGCCATAGCGCAGCATCAGGGTGTTGCGGTCGTCCAACTGGTAGTCCACGCGCGGCGAGATCCGGGTGTAGCGGCCTGGGATGACCAGCACGCTGGAGAATGGCGTGATCGCGAGCGATTGCGAGTCCACCGCTACCGCGTTGGTGATGGCGCCGTTATCCACCATGTTGCGTTGCGCATCCAAGGTGAACGACGCGCGCTTACCCAAAGGTCCGCTGGCGTTGCCCTCGAATTCGTTGAGCAGGAAGTGAGCCTTCTGCGGCGAGTAGGGGTTGCGCGAATTCCAGGCCTGAGTGCCGAGGTTGTAGTCCACCGTGCCCCGGTACTTGTCGGTTCCGGGCTTGGTGAAGATCTCGATGCGGCCGTAGCCGAGTTTGTCGTACTCCGGGGCGAAGGGGTTCTGGTTGATGCGGATCTCGCGGATCGATTGCTTGGCCGGGAGTTCGCCGCCACTGAAGCCGTCGATGAAGATGGAGCCGCCGTTGGGTCCGGCGGACGGCCCGGCCAGCGCCTGCAGGTCCACCAGCAGGTCGTCCGGGTTGTCGGAGAGCGCGTCGAGATCGGAGCCCTGCAGCACCAGGGCGCTGGCATTGTTGCCGGCAGCCGTGCTGACGCTGGGGCCGGAATTGTCCTGCACGGTCAACCGCTCCTCGATGGCGGCAACGCTCAATTGCAGGTTCAGCGTTTGGACGCCTGCGTGGAGCGCGATGTGCGCAGGCTCAGCTTGTGCCAATTGCGGGGCGGAAGCAGTCAGGGTGTAGTTGCCGGGGGGCAGGCCGGTAAAGGAATAGGCGCCATCGCCGCGGCTGGCAGTGGTCTTGGTCTGGTTGCCGGGGCCGGACAACAGGACTTTGGCGGCTGGGACGACGGCGCCGCTCTCATCGGTGACTATTCCTTTCACAGCCGCGGTCTGGGCATCGACGCGGGAAACCAGCAGGGCCAAGAACAGGAAACGGACAGCAAGGTAGCGCACTCACCAGCCAGTATAAACGGGCGAAGACCCGGGGCGCGTAACCGTTGCCGGGATGACGGCGTGGCCTGAAGGGGATCCCGAAGCGATCCAGCAGCGGCGACCCTACGGGTCCCGGCAAAACGGGACATACATGTCCCGTTTTTGATGGTGGGTTTGTTGAAAACAAATGGGATAGAGCGATGAGGCGGGACATTTTTGTCCCGCGCGGGGGATCTTTCGGGATGGGCGCACTGATGGCCGAGACGGGCGTGGAACTCAGCGGAACGGCGGATTGGGAGCGATTCTTCATCCCGTTCGCATTGTAACAGACGGGATCCAAGGGTTTAGGAGCTTAAGGTCCGTAATATGTTGAAATGATTGGGGAAAATATTTTTGAATTGGCGGTGACGGCCGGTTGAGAAGAGGCCAGGAATCGGTGTGGCGTGGGGTGCGGTGAAGTATGGCTCATGCGGTGCATGCTATAAAATTGCTAGCGCTATTATGTCTTCTCAAATTCTCCTCGCTCTCGCCGCCGTGGCGCTGCCCGCCCTGGGCCAGCAGGCTTCGTCGGCCAGCCTCACCATCCACGCCGACCGGTCCGGACCGCAGGTCAATCGGCAACTGTTCGGCCAGTTCGCCGAGCACCTGGGCGCCGGAATCTACGGCGGCATCTGGGTCGGCGAAAACTCCAAGATTCCGAACACGCGGGGATACCGCAACGACGTTCTGCAGGCTCTCCGAGACCTGAAGGTCCCGGTGGTCCGCTGGCCCGGCGGCTGCTTTG